>Ga0209292_1001478_pt1 | contig 28663 bp, 23 predicted proteins | sample GOMGulsemesocosm_2_FD_184634 | JGI IMG/M metagenome (GOLD analysis project Ga0209292, IMG submission 184634) | Methane-oxidizing microbial communities from mesocosms in the Gulf of Mexico - GOM9C Gulf of Mexico (SPAdes) (version 2) | ecosystem: Environmental > Aquatic > Marine > Cold seeps... | reverse complement strand
TTTGAGTCAGGCAGCTATTTTGAGACTGAATTCGTTACCGATGAGTCGGCGATACGTCAGCAGGTTATCGAAGATTATTGGCGCGAGAACTTCTATGCGACCGGCCAAGCGATTGATTATACATTAGCGAGTATTGTACGTAGTTATTGGCCAACACCTGAGCGTTTACTCCTTGAAGTCTCAAACCTCATCAGCAAGCCATTCCTACAGGTCACTGGCGATGTCGAAGGCGTCGATATTAAGCAGTATTTAACCGAGCAACTGGCAAAGATTGATGAAGTAAAAAAGGCTTGGAATAGTGTAAGCGGCGATATCGTTAGTGAAATTACCAGTAAAGCGATTGATAAGCGAAGTTATAGCGCCAAAAATTTACCAAACTGGTGTAATGAAGTGACAAGTTGGGCGCAATCGAGCACGCATAGCTTGACGCTACCAAAGTCATTGTTGCGTTTTTCACAGACGACATTAGTGGAAAAAACCAAGCAGGGCGAGCCGCCTTCTTTGCCGGTCTTTGTCGCCATTGAGCAGTTACTAGCGCAGCAACCTCGCGTTAAAGAGACATTACTAGCGCGAGCACTAACCTACCTTAGGGTTAATATTGCCTTACATAAGAAACAAGCCTCACTCTTATCATTTGATGATTTACTTAGCGGGCTTGCTGGTAGTTTAGGTGGCGAGCGAGAGGCAACGTTAGCCACGCGGATCAGAGCGCAATATCCGTTGGCGATGATTGATGAGTTTCAAGATACTGATTTATTGCAATATCAAATATTTAATACTATTTACGGCGAACAACAACGTAGTGGATTGTTAATGATCGGCGACCCTAAACAAGCTATCTATGGCTTTAGGGGCGCCGATATATTTACCTATATCGGCGCGCGGCGCGCGATTGCCGATCACTATACCTTGGGCACTAATTATCGTTCGTCACAAGATATGGTCAATGGCGTCAATCGTTTATTTGAACAAAGTGAAGCGCCCTTTATCTATCAACAAGACATTAGTTTTCATCCGGTCGATTTCAATCCTCGCGCGCTTCAATTTGAAGTTGAAGGTCAATCACAAGGTGCGATAACCCAATGGTTAACGCCGAGTGAAACAACTGTCAATTCAACAAACTATCAACAGCAAATGGCCTTAGCCTGTGCCAGTGAAATCAACGCGCTATTAACGATGGGGCAACAGGATAAGGCGGGCTTTCGTGACGTCGATAAATGGCGCCAAGTGCAAGCAAGTGATATTGCCATTTTGGTGCGTACTGGCCGAGAAGCCAAGCTGGTTAAACAGCAATTAGCGAAGCAGGGCATTAGCAGTGTTTATCTCTCAAATCGTGAAAGTGTTTTCGGCGCGCCTATCGTTAATGATGTCTGGCATCTACTGCAAGCGATATGCGATCCCAGTAATGCACGGCTACTGCGCAGTGCAATGGCAACGCCGATGATGGGCTTGGATGTTAATGAACTTGAGCAATTAAATAATGATGAGACAATTTGGCAGCGTCATGTTGATTTGCTGAGTTATTTTAACCAGCGTTGGCAACACGTTGGCGTGTTAGCGATGCTTAGGGAGCTAATCCATCAACAACATATCCCGGTTAAGTTATTGTCTCAGGTAGATGGCGAGCGCCAGTTAACCGACTTATTGCATATCGGTGAATTACTCGAACAACAAAGTCTTGAAACGCAAGGTGAGCATGCGCTTATTCATTGGTTAGCGGATAAAATAGCGAGTACCGAACAAGACAATCAAGAACAACAATTACGCTTAGAGTCTGATAAGAACTTGGTTCAGATTGTGACGATTCATAAATCCAAAGGACTCGAATATAATTTAGTCTTTTTACCTTTTGTGTGCGCAACACGTCAAGCTAAGCAAGCGCTATACCATCAAGATGGCCAAACAATTGTTGACCTTAGTAATGGTGAAGAAGGTGTTGAACGGGCAGATAAAGAGCGCTTAGCAGAAGACTTACGCCTATTATATGTCGCGATAACGCGCGCGGTGCATCATTGCTGGTTGGGGATGGCACCGCTCAAAAGCGGTCGTGCGACCAAAGATAATCGCACCGATTTACACAAAAGTGCGATAGGTTATCTGTTGCTCGGTCCTGAGGTTAATAATGCTCAAGCGTTAAGCGATAAACTCCACAAAATGGCCAGCGACTATTCCTATTACCGTGTGATGGCACCGCGCGATCAGGCGTTGCCACCGTATCGACCGCCGGTATCGGCCTCGGTAGAGGTTAGCGCACGGCGGTTTAGTCAAACTATTGAGAACAATTATTGGATCACCAGTTACAGTGCGCTATCTAAACACAAAGGGCATGGCAAGGCGGAAGATGTTGATGCCAGTGAAGAAGTGTTTGATATGGATTTGGAAACGGCGGATGAATTAAATGCGATTACGCCAATTGATGAGGAGCAAACGCTCTCCATCTTTACTTTTCCTCGTGGTGCACATGCCGGTACATTTTTGCATTTACTGTTTGAGGAAATAGACTTTGCCTGTTGCGATGCAAGCTTGCGTCAGCAGAAAATAAGCCAGCTATTAGAAGAGTCGGAGTTTGAGCTGATTTGGTTGCCGGTGCTGCTAAAGCTGGTGGACGATGTCTTAAATTCCCCCCTTGCGCCTGAGTTAATGTTAAGTCAGTTAGGGATGGCCGATAAGTTGGTTGAAATGGAATTTTTCTTACCGATAACTCACTTAGATTGTGGCACATTAAATCGTTTGTTAGTCAAACATGATGCCTTATCAAAGCAAGCGCCACCACTTGATTTTATGCGGATGAAGGGTATGTTAAAAGGCTTTATCGATTTAGTGTTTGTTAAAGATAATCGCTATTATGTCCTTGATTATAAATCCAATCATTTGGGTGATGAGATTAGCTGTTATGACAACGAAGCCATGAGTGATGCAATGACGAGTCACCGTTATGACTTTCAGTATCAGCTATATTCTCTAGCGTTACACCGTTTTCTCGCCTCGCGGATTGAGGGCTATGACTTTGAGCAACACTTCGGTGGGGTCTACTATTTATTCTTGCGTGGTATGGATGTTAATAATCATCAGCGCCAAGGTATTTTTTATAACCGACCATCACAACAATTTATTGAGCAACTCGATCAAGTATTTGCTGGCACGTATAAAGAATCGATTGATGGGGAAGTACAGTGAGATTAGATAGTAAAGAAGTTTTATCGTGTTTGGCGTTATTAGCGAGTGATAAGCGTATTCGGGCACTCGATCGTCAGTCTTGTCGTTTTATTAGTCGGTATACTCGCGTATGTATTGAGAGGGATATCTGATGACGTTAGATAGTAAAGAAGTTTTATCGTGTTTGTCGTTGTTAGCGAGTGATAAGCGTATTCGGGTACTCGATCGTCAATCTTGTCGTTTTATTAGTCAGTATACTCGCGTATGTATTGAGAGGGATATCTGATGACGTTAGATAGTAAAGAAGTTTTATCGTGTTTGGCGTTGTTAGCGAGTGATAAGCGTATTCGGGTACTCGATCATCAATTTGCACGATTTATTAGTCAGTATAGTAGTGACGGCTGGGTGATATTGGCGAGTGCTATTGTTAGTTATCAATCGGGGCAGGGGCACGTTTGCGTTGATTTAAGCCAATTACAGCGCCAGCCACTGTTTGATTTAGCGTTTCATGAAGGTCATTATCTTGCGCCGTTGGCACTAGATAACCAGCTTAATTGGCCTGACGTAATGAACCGCGCGATACAAGCAAGTGATGTTCAAGGTCAAAAAGCGCCATTAACGTTAAACAAGCATCACCTATATTTACAGCGTTACTGGTATAACGAACAGCAAATTAGCCAATTTCTGAGGACTAGAGGGCAGCAACATTCAGCACTTGAAATAAAACCACTCCTTGATGAGTTGTTTAAGCCGGATCTGGATTTTATCTACCATCAACTGACCAATTTACAACAGACTAATATGTCGCTTCTTACCTTTTGCGATGATTATTTTAACTTACGCAGTGATCTAGCCCATGATAAACCATTATTAGCGGCGAATTTAACTGCTATTGATAGCGTTAGTGCTTTGGGGCGTTTTGCAGCGACATTAGCGAGTGAGCAAACCATTGATTGGCAAAAAGTAGCGGTAGCTGTCGCAGCGAGTAATCGGTTTAGTGTTATTTCTGGTGGCCCTGGCACCGGTAAAACCACCACCGTAATTAAACTTTTGGCATTACTGGTTCAATTAGACAGCAACACTAGCGACCAATCGATGCCACCATTGAATATTGAATTAGTGGCGCCGACCGGTAAAGCGGCCGCACGACTTAGCGAATCGATTAGTGGCGCGCTCGATAAACTGAGCGTGGCCCAAGACATCAAAGCGCTGATCCCAACTAGCGCTAGTACCATTCATCGCTTGCTTGGGGTTATTCCCAACAGTAATAAGTTTCGCCATCATCAACACAACCGACTGCACGTTGATGTCTTGATTGTCGACGAAGCATCGATGATTGATATCAGTCTGATGGCCAAACTCTTTGATGCGATAGCGCCCCATACCAAAGTGGTGCTGTTAGGGGATCGTGATCAATTAAGTTCAGTTGAGGCTGGCTCAGTATTTGCTGATATTTGTGGTGAACTGAGTGCTGGTGCAACTTATAGTGACGCGGTGGTTAAATGGATCGCCGCACAGACTGGTTTCGCAGCGCAAGTTTTATCTACTCCGTCCTCTGTAATGCCTAGTGCCGTTGCTGACGGTTTAGCCTTTTTACATAAGAGTTATCGTTTTGGTCAATTTTCGGGAATTGGTGCACTTGCGCGTGCTGTAAATCAAGGCGATATTTCAGCGCTACGCGAAGTTTGGCAGCAGGGGTATCAAGATATTGGCTTGCATCAGCAAACAGACAATAGTCGCCGACAAATCGTGCAGTTGAGCGTAAATGGTTATCAGGATTATCTGAAACTTGCTGCAAAGGTCAGCACTAAGGACGAGATTCTTGCGGTGATTTCAGCGTTCAATCAATTCCAACTACTCACACCACTACGTAATGGTAACTTTGGTTTAGAGGCGCTAAACGAGGCGATTGAATCTCGGCTCAACGGTTTCTCATTGATTGATTTAAGTCAGGGGGTTTGGTACATCGGCAGGCCTGTGATGATATTGGCTAATGACCATAGTCAGCAACTCTATAATGGCGATATCGGTATCTTGTTACCCGATCTGGATAATGAACAAGGAGCCGCTAGGGTGTACTTTATTATGGCCGACGGTCAGCTTAAGTCATTTTTACCATCACGTTTACCCAAGCATGAAACGGTATACGCGATGACTATCCATAAATCTCAAGGCTCAGAGTTCGATAATGTGGTGATTTCAATGCCAACCCAATGGAGTGCGTTATTGACTAAAGAGTTAGTCTACACCGGGATCACAAGAGCCAAAAAGACCGTCGATATCTTCTCGTCTCCGGCAATACTACAAAAAGCGATGCAAACTAAAACCGTACGGGTGAGTGGCTTAGCTAACGCGCTGCGGGACTAGCAGGCTATCTCCGCTGTCGGCTAACTTATGTTGACAGCGGATAACCGTATAAGGCTGCCGTATTACTTATAATCCCACGATAAGTTTGATACCAGACGGCAGCTATCACATTTAAAATCCAGCACTTGGTGTAACGGTTCGGTTAATGACCAATCACCATCACAGCCCGGACAGCGACGTTGTTGCTCTTTACTTAGACTTTCACCACCGACACGATAGAGGTAATAATAGGTCGGGATTGCTGATTTCTGCTCAATCCGTTGGCACAATTTACGAGATTGTAGACCCAGTGGACTATCGATAGTGCCTATTTGGGATAATGATTCAAATTCATTGGTGCGCCCGTTCATCTGCAGCTGATCACAGGCTTGCCAATCTTGTTGCCAATTAATGACCTGCTTATAACAACCATTAGCCAATGGCGGCAGGCGATAAAGCGGGATCGGCGCGAAATGTTCGCCACAACGCAACGGAGAACACGTTTGTACATAACTGGTGTACAAAATTTGCCAACTTGGTGTGTGATATGGGTCGGTGGAGTCTGAATGTAATTCTTGGCCAAGAATAGTGATCTTTGGTTGCAGTACGCCGGATTCACTCAAACGTTCTATCGCCTGTTTTACCGCATTATTGTGATTGGTATAGGCGAGTGATTCCTCTTCTGGACATAGCACTTGGGTTACAAAATAGCCATCTTTGAGTAGCGTCGGGAATTCTTGGCCGATGATTTGGCCATTGTATTTTAATTCGGTGATCAGACTATTAATGGCTAATTCAACGCGGGTCATGGTCGTGTCTTCAAAACACTCAAATACTAGTTTGGCTAAAATCATGACGCGGTATTCTCACCACTATTAAGGGCGGCGACAGTAGCCGTCAATACAGAAATTTGCTGTTTTAGTAACTCTACATCTTGACGTAAGGCGACCACTTGATTGGCAAGAGCCGTTTGTTCTGAGCTATCGCTGATCCGTGTCGGCGCCTCTTGCGTTGTGATTTTTTGTCGCTCTTGCGTGCTTAAACTATCGAATCGCTGTAGTGCCTGGATAAGAATAGGCATCGCGACACGGCGGCTCAGTTTACCTTTCACAAGTGCTATTGTCGGTGTTTTACCTTGTGCCACAAGTTGCTTTGCTATGGCTAAAATTTCATTTTCCATCAGGTTCACTCTATATTTCGTTGATAACGGTTATTTTAGCATTTTTATAATGATTATTTAGCAAAAGAATAACGCGCTTTAGTGTTATTTTCGAAGCTTACGTATAGGTCAACGTTAAAAGCCATGTCTGTCTTAAATATACGCTTAAATTAATCCTGTTAGATTATATTAATCATAATTAAAATCATCGGTTTATACTAAGTGATAGCCATTATGTAAGGGTTAATCAAGGTGTTGCGTTAAGTCGATTTCGGCATAATTTATCACTGACGTTTTTTTAACAATTGTTACGACTAAAGTTTAAGTTGGCTATAAGGTATGTAAAATTATTTACAAAACTACCATAAAACCCTTGCTAGCGCCCATTTATAATGGGTAATATCAACAATGAAGTGTTTAATTGCTGTTACCGTATGTTAACCAGTGATTGTATAACACAAACTAATTTTAACTATTTGAATTTTTGGAGTACACCATGGAGATGATATCAGGAGCCGAAATGGTTATCCGCTCCTTGCAGGATCAAGGCGTTAATCGTATTTACGGTTATCCAGGCGGAAGTGTTTTAGATTTATACGATGCGTTGTTTAAACAAGAAACGATCGAGCATGTTTTAGTCCGTCATGAGCAAGCTGCGGTACATATGGCCGATGGTTATTCCCGTGCCACGGGCGAAGTCGGGACGGTACTAGTAACGTCGGGGCCCGGTGCGACAAACTGTATCACTGGTATCGCCACCGCCTATATGGACTCAATTCCAATGGTTGTGTTGTCTGGCCAAGTACCAACGACATTGATCGGTGAAGACGCGTTCCAAGAAACCGATATGATTGGGGTCTCTCGTCCTATCGTTAAGCATAGCTTTTTATGTAAGCGTGCCGAAGATATTCCGATGATAATAAAGAAAGCCTATCATATCGCATCGACTGGCCGCCCCGGTCCCGTTGTTGTTGATTTACCAAAAGATATTGTCAATCCAGCGTTAAGTTTTGCTTATGAATATCCTAAAACGGTTAGTATGCGATCGTACAATCCAACTGAGCATGGTCACAAACGTCAAATTAAGAAAGCAGCAAAAGTTCTAATGGCTGCGAAACGACCTATTATTTATGCTGGTGGTGGTGCCTCAGCACATAACACCCCACAATTATTAAAAGAAGTCGCCACGGTCGTCGGGTGCCCGGTAACCAACACGTTGATGGGGCTGGGCGTTTTTCCCGCCACAGACTCACAGTTTGTTGGCATGTTAGGCATGCACGGGACGGTGGAAGCTAATAAGTCGATGCATCATAGTGATGTGATCTTTGCTATTGGCGTGCGTTTTGATGACCGTACCACCAATAATTTAGAAAAATATTGTCCTAATTCAACCATTATTCATATCGATATCGACCCAACGTCGATCTCTAAAACAGTCGCGGCAGACATTCCCATTGTTGGTTATGCCCATAATGTCTTAGCGGATTTGCTAACGGTTATTAAAGAAGAGCAGTTAACGAACGATAAAGAAGCCATCGCTACATGGTGGGAACAAATTGAACAGTGGCGCAGTGTTAAATGCTTAAGCTATGAGACCAATGATAAATCATTAAAACCTCAGCAAGTCGTTGAAGCGATGTATCGTGTCACTAAAGGTGATGCCTATGTCTGTTCTGATGTTGGTCAGCACCAAATGTTTGCGGCGTTATACTACCCATTTGATAAACCACGTCGTTGGATAAACTCTGGTGGCCTTGGCACCATGGGCTTTGGTCTTCCGGCCGCGATGGGCGTGAAAATGGAATTTCCAGAAGAAACTGTTATCTGTATTTCAGGTGATGGTAGTATTCAGATGAATATTCAAGAGTTATCGACATGTTTGCAATATGACTTGCCTGTTAAGGTGATTATTCTGAACAACCATTCTCTTGGTATGGTTAAGCAATGGCAGGATATGGTCTATAAAGGCCGTCACTCTCATTCTTATTGGGACAGTGTGCCGGATTTTGTTAAGCTGGCTGAAGCATACGGCCACGTCGGTATCCGTGTTGACAAGCCAGAAGAGTTAGATGACGCACTTGAACGTTGTTTTGAAATGAAAGACCGCTTAGTAGTGATGGATATTGCGGTTGATGAACAAGAACATGTTTATCCAATGCTGGTTAAGTTTGGCGGCATGAACGATATGTATTTAAGTAAAACGGAGCGTACCTAATGGCTCAAACAGTAATTTCACTGCTCATTGAGAATGAGGCGGGTGCAACGTCCCGTATCGTTGGTTTGTTTTCACAACGTGGTTATAACATTGAATCGTTGACGGTATCAGTGACTCAAGATCCGTCGTTATCACGGATGACGCTAGTGACTCAAGGCGAGCCACGTGTCATCGAACAAATCATGAAACAGCTTAATAAGCTTATCGATGTCCTTAAAGTGTCAGATTTAAGCGCGACTGATTATATCGAACAGGAAATGTCATTGGTTAAGATTGCTTGTATCGGATCAAAGCGTGACGAAGTTTGTCGTCTTGTTGATATCTTTAACGGCAAAATCATTGATGCAACGCCACGCATTTACACGGTGCGAATTTTTGGTGATGGCAGTAAGTTAGATGCCTTCGTCAAGCAGTTAGAACAAACTTCTGAAATTGTAGAAGTAGTCCGTTCTGGCGTTATCGGTATCGCCCGTGGTGAAAAAGCACTGCGTCCTTAATTCGTCATCGTAGCGCCGATAATGCGAATGTTCATTATCGGCCGCTTCCCCTTAATATCTTCCATCTGCAAATTTATATCGCTAGTCACTGGATTTTTCTATTTGTTTATCCCAATATAAAGATATCCTCTTTTTTAGGCTAAAATAATGAATGAAAAAATCAATTACGTAGAATTCCCTGCCAACGATCTGAGCGCGACCAAAGCGTTTTTTAGTCAGGCATTTGGTTGGACATTTGAAGATTTTGGCGAAGAGTACAGCGCATTTTATGGACAAGGACTCGAAGGTGGATTTTTCCAATCTGAATTGAGCTCTCTCACGTCAAATGGGGCCTCTTTAATTGTGCTTTTAAGTGATGACCTAGAGCAAACTCAAGCGGCCATTGAGGAAGCTGGAGGGCGAGTATGCCAGCCTATTTTTGCATTTCCCGGTGGTCGTCGTTTTCATTTTATTGAACCTAGTGGCAATGAATTGGCGGTATGGCAAAAAAATGGCGACTAACATTTTCATCGTGCTGATCTGTTAATGACTGATGTCTAAAATTATATTTGAGAAAATCACGGTACAGTTAGTCTGCTTAAGCAATCCTGACAAGAAACTGGCGAGTGAACGATATTTTTCGACAGACTTTCGTTGTTTAGGTGCTAACGCCGGTGATATCAAGCAAGTGATCAGCGATTTTCACCGAACAAATGATAAATTATCTCCTGATGATGTGCTGATGACTGTTGAGTACATCCTAGCGAACAGTCAGTTTAATGAGCAGAAGCTGGTTGCCTTTGGCTTACTCAATAAGTTGGTTAAACGCCACTATGACGATACTCTATTACTGCGCTTTGAATATTGGCTAGAGCATTATGCGGATAACTGGTCGTTAGTTGATGACTTATGCATTAAAACCATTTATCAGTTCCTGTTAGCAAGACCTCACCTTATTACTAGCACTGCGCACTGGGTGCATTCAGAAGTATCTTGGTGCCGTAGAGCGAGCAATGTGGTGTGGGTTAAGTTCATTGACCGAAAAATCGCTAAGGAGACATTTCGGCTTGACCAGCGTTTAGTGTTTAATCATTGTGATATTTTGATTGATGACAGCGATAAATTTGTCCAAAAAAGTATTGGTTGGTTGCTTAAAGTCACATCAGTACATCATTTTGACGCTGTGGTTAAATATATTGAACGAAACATAACGGTGATTTCTAATTCAACCATGAGTTACGCGATGGAGAAAATGCCATTACTAACCAAACAGCGATTGCGGTCGCTTAAAAAGTCTTTCAAAGAATAAAAAATTCATAAAAGTCAGGCATAAAAAAAGCCCCGAGCAGTTATACTCGGGGCTTTTTTATTAGTGAACTTACTCACTTATACTGGTGAGAAAATCCCTTTAAGCATATAGAAGATACAAATCGATAGTAATGCACCAGCCGGTAGCGTAACAACCCAAGAGATCACGATGTTACGGATGACTCCTAAGTTAAGCGCTGCGATACCACGTGCCATACCTACACCCAACACGGCACCAACAAGGGTTTGTGTTGTAGAGATAGGTAAGCCAGTAGAAGAGGCTAATACAACGGTTGTTGCAGCAGCGAGCTCAGCTGCAAAACCACGACTTGGGGTTAAGTGCGTAATGCCTTGACCAATCGTCGCCATAACGCGACGTCCAAAGATAGCCAGGCCAGCAACGATACCGATACCGCCTAATGGTAGAATCCACCAAACAAGCGTTGCTTTCTTCGTGATTTCGCCACCGTTTTCAACGATAGAAACAACCGCGGCTAGAGGACCAATCGCATTGGCTACATCGTTGGAACCGTGAGCGAATGCCATACAACAAGCTGTTACAATCATTAAGATAGCGAACACTTTCTCTACGCTAGCATAATGCATTTTCTTGTCAGCAGCTGGGTCAATCTTAAGACGACGAATAGCCACAACACCAAGTAACGCGACAATGATAGCAATAGCGCCTGAAATCAAAAACGCTTCAGATGTCTCAAAATTAATACCAATGTGCTTGAGGCCTTTCTTAATCGTTACAAGCGATAAGATAAAGCCTGATAGCGCCATATATATCGGCACATAACGCTTAGCGTTTGCCAGCGGGTCTTCGGTATTGAAAATAAGCTTTTGCGCGCTCATGAAGATCATGTAGGCAAAAACACCGGAAATAAGTGGGGTAATGACCCAACTTCCGACGATGCCGCCGACTTTTCCCCAAGTGACTGCATCAACACTAACACCAACTGCCGCGAAACCAACGATGGCGCCAACGATTGAGTGAGTGGTTGATACTGGCCAACCTAAGTATGAAGCGACTAGCAACCAAATACCAGCAGCTAGTAACGCTGAAATCATACCAAATACGAGGAGATGTGGAGATTCAACAAAATAAGCTGAATCGATGATGCCTTTACGAATGGTGGAAGTTACTTCTCCACCGGCGAGATAAGCACCCGCAAATTCAAAAATCATGGCGATAATAATCGCCTGTTTGATCGTTAGCGCTTTAGAGCCAACTGACGTACCCATAGCATTTGCTACATCGTTTGCGCCAATGCCCCAAGCCATGAAAAAACCGAAAAGTCCGGCAAGTAAAACTAGCTCGAAGCCATAGTTTGCAATGATATCCATTGAAAAAAACCTTTATAACAATTTTATGAACGAGCTAACATTAGCTCTAATCTATCACCAACACGCTCTGCAAAATCGGCTAAATCGCCAACCCATTCGATAATGTTATATAAAAAAACCACATCCACTGGGTATAAATCTTGCTCAATTCCATGCAATGAGTGACGCAATGCAATTTGCATTGAATCTGTTGCGTCTTCCACGGTATCTAATTCAATTAGCAAATTTTCAATAATTTGCAATTCTTTACCTTGGAAGCCTGTTTCTAATAATTCATCTAACTCATCGATTGCTTTTACGGCAAATCCAGCGGTATCAATACAACGGATCAAGTATTCCATAAACTCTTTTTGAATGGAGGTAGGGATTTCAAGTTGACGACCTAATACACGACCAGAGATATCTTTGGCGGTATTGGCTATTTTGTCTTGTTGAGTGATTAACTCCAACAGATCGGTACGATCGATTGGCATAAATAAACCTTTCGGTAAATTTGTGCGCACCTCACGCTTTAACTTATCGGCACCTTTTTCAAGCTGAGATAATTCAGCTCTAATATTTGCTGCTTTGTTCCAATCTTGGGCGTAGACAGCTTTGAAAAATGGCACCAAATGTCCTGCACATTTGTGTACTTTAGTAATATGCTCTTGTAGTGGCTTTATTGGTGATTTCGCGAAAACACCAAGTATCGAATGCATCGACATATTATGACCTTTTGTTTATGTTTGCTTCATAGCAACAATTGAAAAATCCGGCGCATAGTAACGCAACTTTTAACACATTAAAACATCACTGTTGAATATAATCACTTAAATTTATCGTTTATTCGAGATAAACTCACCGATAGTTAATGTGAAGTTAAGTTATTATAAGCTAACAGCAACAATTGTATTAAAGTTTTATGACGCTTTTATGACAAATATAAATCAGTTGGGTAAATCATGGAAAATGAAATAGAGATAAAGTTAATTACTGCAAAAAACATTGAATCAAGTATCAATGAAATCTCTAAAAAACAAGGTGTTAAGTTAGTGTCTCAGTCTTTTGAACTAGAGAATATTTACTTTGAAACCAGCGATAACCTCTTGCGCCAATGGGACATGGGCCTGCGTATTCGAGTTAACGGTGAACACATCGAACAGACTATTAAAACAGCAGGCGAAGTGATTGGTGGTCTTCATCAAAGACCTGAGTATAATATTGATATTATGGAGAAAAAACCACAATTATCATTATTTCCACAACAAATTTGGCCGGCTGGTTATGATGTTGAACAGTTACAACAAAATATTAAACCGCTATTCACTACTGACTTTTCTCGCAAAGGATTTATGATGATCTATCCAGAGGGAAGTGTGGTGGAAATGGTCTTCGATCAAGGCGCCATACATCATGATGGTAAGAGTGTCGAAATCTGTGAAGTAGAGCTCGAATTAATTAAAGGAAAACCAGAGATTATTTTTGAGCTAGCAGAGAGTTTGGCTAAATCCTCACCGCTTAGATTTGGCAATGATAGTAAAGCGGCTCGAGGCTATCGATTAGCGCAGGGCAAGCGTTTGACGGTTAAAGAGCTTATTGAAGTTCGCTTAGATGGTTCAGAGTCCCTTGAGGACGCTTATATTAAGACCTTGAATCACGCGTTGAGTCATTGGCAATACCATATCGAAGTGTTTCTGAGTGAGTATGACTATCAGGCGCTAAAAGAAGTGAGAAATGCATTACAGTTAATCATTAAAGCCAATGAAGTGTACTGTGAATATTTTGAAAATGATGATCTTAAGGTCCTGACCAAATCAATTTTTTGGTTAATGGAAACATTATCCTTTGTTGATGAAACATTACGCATTGACAAACTGTTAGCCAATAAAGGCCATCGCTTTAAAAAACTAGACTCGCATAAACAAATTGTCGCGCTGCTTAATCGACATCATGAAACCTTACCATCGGTCGCACATATTGAAATTCTGTTTAATAGTGAGCAACACACCATGCTCGTTGCTTCTTTAATTAAGTGGCTCTATTTTAAACCCTGGAAACAGCAGGAAAGGGACTCATTGGCGCGATTCCAACAATCGAAGGTTAGTGCTCATGCTAAACATTTTTTGGCCAAAGATTGGCAGTCGGTGCAAAAAAGCCTACCTGTTGACCTAAAACTTGGTTATCAAGATTACTTAGCGCAACGCTTTAACCTGCAACAGAATCTTCAAGTGGGTTACTGTGTAGGGGCATTGTTTGAAAAAGAGCAACGTTATCGGTTCCGTGCACCGTGGTTAGATATCCGGGTTGGCATCGATGAGTTATTGCAATTTGAGCCCATTAAACAATTGCTTCGTGATGAATTACTGGCGGATGAAAATGGTAGCATTAAACGTTGGTTGGTTAATAAAGAGAGTTCATTGCTTCATGCGATGGAACAATCGCGCAAAGCGGCATTGAAAATGACGCCATATTGGGGGGAGTAAAAGGGATTAAGTAGATAAGACTGGCAGGCGTGCCCGCCAGTCTTATTACTGTCATTTAACGATTCATTTTTTCTATTTGAGCCGTTAGCGATTGTACTTGCGCTAGAATCTCCGAATTTTGCTTACGCAACTCTCTATTTTTCACATTGGTGTCAGAAAATCCCATAATCTTCGAGGCAATCAGTGCACCAATGTACCCCATCATACCAACACCGATATAAAACATCGCTGTTACGATGACATAGCCGCCAGCGGTTGTGGGATAGAAATCACCGAAACCAATGGTTGAACTGGCCATAATCAGGACCCAAAATGCCTGACCATACGAGGTTATATTCGCTTGCGGATTAGCCGCTTCGAAATGTTGCAAAGCAAATGCGCCAACGGCAATAATAAAATAGATGATTGCAATGACGAATGTTGATAAAAAACGTGTCTTATAATTTCGAACACCGTATTTGTCTTGGTGGTACAGAAAATCCATGATTAATCCTTGTCGTGATGCTGCGCAAATTTGGTGAGCTCTTGCACAACCACTTTCTTTATATCTAATTGTTTTTCGGATTCAATGCCGTATTTTATCGCGAGTAACTCATAATCCTCACCACTTAAAGATACCGTTAAACGTGGACGTTTAGGACGTTTCGAGCAGGGGAGACCAAGAATCGATCTAATCTGGTCTGATGGGCTAACGCCATCTTCCAGGGCTTGTCGACGGATTTGATACTGAATTTTTTCATCCATATCAAAGGCAACTTGAGTCGCCTTCATCGCTTTAGTTGCCCCTTGCCATTTTTTAGGCAGGGTTTGATTCTTTTTGTTCTCGGTCATAATTTCTCGCTATGTGAACGATACTGACAATGATATCGTTATTTTCCCACCAGAACTCACGAATGTCGTTTTATCTGGACGGTACTGATAATAATATCGCTATTGTCCAGGCCAGAACTCACGAATATCGCTTTATCTAGACGGTACTGATAATAGTATCGCTATTGTCCAGGCCAGAACTCACGAATATCGCTTAGTGGGCGATAGAGTGATACCACAACGTCGGTTTCACCGTCTTGGTAAACTTCCGCTTCAATACCATAGCGTTCATCATCACTGATCGCGCTATAGCGCTCGAATGAGTCACCACGTTGTTGGCCAATAGGGCGTTGACGATAATCCTGCTGGTGAAAGTAGCCCATTTGAGCAAATTCACACTGTCGATATTGCTTGGCGAGCCATTGTGATAAGTCAGCGCGTTCTAGCTTCAGATCTAGTACAGCAGGTTCAGACTCTTCAAACAATTGAGAAAACTGGTCGAGACAAAATAGCTCGCTAACGACATCGCGATTGATTTTTCGAGAAAAAACTAATTCTTGTTTGTCATCGTCATCAATGCTCATGAATATGAGTTCACTGTTGGTGCCTTGTAATACCCATTCGAGCTCTTTGCGCTGCTCATATTCGTAGGTATTAACTTGGGTGACTTCGAGCTGTTGCCCGCGCAATTGAGCGGGGAGGGCAAAGCTATCATCGAGCTTAATGATATCGCCGGCAATAAGCTGTGACGGTCGAGCAAGCTCTCGCGTCACCGTCTTATTGGACTTTGAAAATAAGCTTTTTAGAAAGCCCATTAGCCTTGTTTCGCTTTTAAGCGTTCAAGTACAGAAGAAGCATTGGTCTGACTGTCACTGATCCCAGCTTGAGCCAATTTATTCTTTAACGATTGGTCACTATTTTCATCAGCTAATTGCTCTGACGCTTTCAAGCGGTCATCGAAGTTTTGTTGCTTGGCTTTAATACGCTCTAATGATTGCTTGGCATTTAGTAGCTTCGAATTGCTGTTACTGAAGTTATCAGTAATGGCCGCCGTGGCTTTTTGTACGCTTTCAGTGGTCTTTACCATGCTCAGTTGACGTTGATGGTCAGCTAATTGGCGCTCAGTATTCTTAACCAGTTCTTTAAGACGGATTGCGTTGCTTTCATAACTTTCAAATGCCTGTTTTTGCTCGGCATGTTCAACTTCAAGTGACGCAATTTTCTCTGCTACTTCTAATGCTAGTGCTTCGTTACCTTGGGTTAAGGCAGCTGTTGCATAGCCTTCATGTTCAGTGACGCTGTTAGCCACGCGGTCTAGTTCGCGTTGAGCTTGCATTTGCTTGGCCATGATATCGGTTAAATCACGCTTTGCTTTAGTCAGATGGTTTTGAGCATCACGGATCTCTTGAGCAAAGATACGCGTTGCATTGGCATCGACAATCGCTTCACCAGCTTCTGATGCACCACCACGTAATGCGGTAATAATTTTGCTAAATATACTCATAATATTCTCCTAATTAGACGAGGTAATCGCCCATTTCGTTAATAACTTCAAGTGAGTTGTCACTCAATACTGCTAATTCATGTTCAACGTCGTGCAGTGATGAAGTCACTGACAGCGCGCCAAAGATGACATATTTTTCATCGATTTTTGAAAATGAAGATAATGGCATTGGGATATTCATTTCAACCATTGCTTCGAGCATTTCGCTGCGGCTCGATTGTTTTACTTCATCCTCGCCCCATAAATAGGCTACGCACAATATCTGATCATCGGTCACTGAAACAAAAATTGGTATTTCTTCACGACCAGTAATCGTGACTTGCAAAACATCGACTTCACCAGCAATCGGTACGCTATCAAAATAGAATCCTGTATCGCTCTTATCGCCTAGTTCATTGAGATGACTTGCTATGTTGTGAATATTCATACTTTTCCCTTTGTGACATATTATGTCCTGAGTGGTAAATGTAGAACGTAAACCATTTGATGTCAACCCACTAATTAAAATTAGTTTTGCTGTTGATACCAGCTTTGGTTCGCGCCCTGTTGTGAATCCCAAGCGTCCTGATGATATCGATAGAGAGAAAAGCTCCCTAGTTCATTGATATCTATGTTTTTTCTGTTAATGTAAAAATCTTTTGAAAATTCAAAGCTTGCTTGAATGAGTCCCGACGTTAGCCAATATTCGAAGTCCTGCATCGGCAGATTTGCTAAACGCGCCCTCGGTGATTTCCCTGAGAGATTCGCAATAGTCCAGCCCCATTGTCCGAAACTCGGGACATTATGATGGTATTGTTGGACATCTTGCCAACCAGCCGCCCCTATCGTATTAGCGATACTGATAAAGGCATTCTTGGCGTGGAAGGGCGAGGTTGATTGCACCACGAGCAAACCATCATTACTGAGCAATAATTTTACTTTTTGGTAAAAAGTCTTACTGTACAGTTTATTCAAATCAGGGTGTGATGGGTCGGGCAGGTCGATAATGATGGTATCAAAATGTTGTTCCTGACCAAGCAGCGCCTCAACCCCGTTAAAGGCATCCGCATGGATCAGCGTTAAGCGCTCATCATTAAGCGAATTTTGGTTTAAGGACGCTATATTTGCAGCGGTTGTTGCTGGAAGGTGCTGATACGGCTGTTTAAATAACTCAACCAATTGATTATCTAAATCCATCAATGTGACACGTTTTGGTTGCCACAACAGCACTTCACGCAGCGCCAAGCCGTCACCACCACCGATAATCAGAATATTATCATGGCGTGCTGAACCTGCCATGGCTGGATAGACTAAAAATTTGTGATAAATGTGCTCATCACTGCCATTAAACTGTAAACGACCATTAAGGTAGAGACTAACAATCGGTTGGTTCTTATCAGGCAACAGTCGCTCGGTAACGACAACTTGCGCAAAACGGGTTTGTTGACTGTGCACTACTTGATCAAGGTAAAGCGTATCATTGAATTTCTTGGCCCACTGGCCGCCAAAATTAAAGATTGCCAGCACTAATAGACTGACTAAGAAGTGGCCCAACAGTAATAAGTATTTATACGCTATATATTGCTTATAACGCCCCCAAAATATCACCCCAGCGATGAGATTAGCGGTGGCCGTTAAACTGGCACTAAGGTTAATCTCTATCGACAGCATGAAGAAGATCCAGATCGCAGCACCGACACCGGCACCAATGTAATCAGCGCCGTAAATAGTGCCGGTATTGTGCACTAAATGCTTGGCATGGATATGCTCACGGATCCTCGCAATTAACGGGATTTCCATGCCAATAAATAGCCCTAAAATAGCGCCGATAACATAAGGGCTATAATGGGTTATTTCATAAAGCGTTTGAAATACACCACCTTGAGGCAAATTGTCTGGTGGAATATTAAAGGTTTCAGCAATCATCGCGGGGATGATTTGAACCCATGCGATGGCCCCTGAGATGACCAGAATCGCACTACTACCGATTAATGCAATCGTCAGCTCAAGCCACGCGAAACCGCTAAAGGCACATTTTATTTTCCGGGCGGCGAAGGATCCTACGCCCATAGAGACTATCATGATGCCAATCATGGTGTAGATGGCAGATTCAACGGCGCCGATCACCCGTCCCGCAAAGTGAGACAAGAGGTATTCATAGATCAAACCACAGGCGGCTAAAACAGCCATGATCGAGACTAAGATGATGTCATCAAGCAAACGCCCTTTGCTCGCAGGAGCTAAGGGCGTCTTGGTATTGTTAGAAGTTTTCACTGAATTGACTGTTCGCTTAGCTCATTAAAGCCATTAAGATTAATGACACAGAAACACTAATCACAAATTCGAGTGCCGCAACACCGATATTATGTTGATGATCAACTTCTGCTGTGAGGTCAATGCGTGAAAGGACTAGGCGCTTAACTAAAGGCACTAGTACAAACAACAAGGCAATCATAATGATGCCAAAACCTAACCAACCGAGAATATTCTCAACATAAGCCGTTGGGCTGTAAATCAAAAAGTTACTAGCGGCTGTTAGCGCGAAACCAGTCGCAATTAAGAAGCCGGCGTGACGAATAGCTAATGCCATTTGACCGCCTTTAATCGCGTCTTGGAATTGAGCGCCTTGGTTTGCGCGGCGATAAGCGCTTTCACGTAAACGAGTGACAATGATTAATAGCGTTTGAGAAATAACAAAACCACTAACAACCGCAATAGCTGTATTAAGGTTTAAATCGCTTACCCATAACAATGTTGCACGAATAATTAATGCCGTGGCGATTAACGCCGCTGCATCGATTATCGCAACGCTGATATTACCCTGTGAGATTTGCTCTGCTTTATCTAAACCATTGAGGGCAAATTTATCGTGGATTATCCGTCCTAGTTTAATCAAGATAAGGCCTGAAACACCATAAATAGACATACCGATAATTTCTTCGACATAGCTAGTACCTGCTTCGCCGGTGATGGCACCTGTGAGTACAATCGCTAATGCAAACAAGCCGCCAGCTAAAGAGATACCAAAGGCAAAATTGTCTTTTTCAGAGAGCTCATAAGTGGTGTTCACACCAGCCCATAAGCCCGAGATAAGACGCATGGCGCATAAAAGAATCACCGCAATGACCAAATCGATGGCTAAGAGCACAAAGATATTTGGCTGATGACTAAAAAGTTGTTGTAACTGTTCCATAATATTTTTTCCTGTTATTTACCGCGACTCACGCCGCGCGAAGTGGAACTGCGGCTATTTCTAAAACTTGAGCTAGTATTTGACTTTGAATAGCTCGATTTTGAGTAACTTGATGTGGTACGAAAGCCTTTACCAGCAGCCGACTTTGCTTGGCTACTCTTGCGAGATAAGCCGGTGCTGCCACTGCGTGGTGTGCTATAAGGGGAGCTGTAACGCTGACCGGTACTAAAGCTTTTCTTCGTACTCTTCCATACCGTTGATTGACTTCTGCGTTGCTTAGGCGAGCTATAGCGATAGCGTCCATAGTCATTATAATAACTATAACGGCGATGGCGGCCCCAGCGATCATAGGAAATAGGGTTAGAAAAATTAGAGAACATTGCGTACATGCCATACCACTGCCAAAACGATGAGCCGCCGCTGCCACCAACCCAGTTACCATAACTTGGATTACCGACCAATTGTGAACCGGCGCCGAAATCTTCGCCGCTGCGTTCTTGGCTAATCGCGTTAACACGAGCTAACTTACCTGATGACATATCCGCGACCACGTTTAACGGATCACTAAGCGCGTCATTAAATAGCACGGGGTCGAGGGCTTGCTCAAGGTTTTTTAATTCCTCAAGTTGCTCTTCTTTAGACATGAAGTTACTGTCCACGGCCGCAGCACTGACGCGATCTCTTAGGCCTCGAAACATGGCTCCGTCGCTGGTTCCGTCTTTGGCTAAGTGAGTAAGTAACGTGTCGAGCTCGGGACGTTGTGCGCTCATAAGCGTCGCATATTCCTTGAGCAACATTGCGTTGCGTACTTCGCCACCGTCTAGCTTCTCCGATAAAGTTGCAAGACTTTGGGTTGTTTTAGTTTGTAAAAATTCTATTTCGCCGTTAATAGGGTCACTACACCCGAAAGCGAGCAAGAACATTAGCATCAGGCTAAATATTCTTATTGGCTTTAGTGCCATAAATACCTCGATAATGATATGGTTATGAGTAGTTTTAGCAGTATTGGCATAATATGTCTAATGCTGATTTGTAAATATTTGTGGATTTAATGCAATGAGTTCAATCGACCGTAAGATAAACCTACCACCCTCGCTGCTATCATTAGCTAATACGCGCTTAGAACAACAGTCTCAGGCCAGTCCGGATATTATAGAAGCGCTAACCGTTAGTCAGTATCAATTGTTAGGTCAAGCGTTGGCGTTAAGTGACTTTATTGAGCAGCAGTTAACAAAAAATCCTCATTGGTTAACGATTATATTTGAACATGACATCCTAACGCAGCCTCGATTGAGCGCGTTGATTGACAAAGGATTAAGCGACGCGCTGGCAACAGTAACAACGGAAAAAGAGTTAGAACAGGTCTTACGTCAACAGCGCAACTTCTTTCAGTTGATTATCGCATGGCGTGACTTGTGTCATTTGGTGGCGTTGCCTGATTCATTACTCGATGTCTCTTATTTGGCGCAAGCCTTAATTATTGGTGCGCGCGACTGGCTTGCGAACTTTTTAATCGCGACGTGGGGTTATCCCGTCGATGAGCTAGGACAGCAACAGCCGCTACTCATTATTGGCATGGGCAAGCTTGGCGGCCGTGAACTGAATTTTTCGTCTGACATCGACCTTATTTTCACTTATCCCGAACAGGGTGAGACGATAAATGGTCGCCGTGCTATCGATAATCAGCAATATTTTGTCAAATTAGCGCAAAAATTGATTAGCGCGCTGGATAAACAGACCTTCGATGGTTTCGTTTATCGCGTCGATATGCGCTTGCGGCCTTTTGGCGATTCAGGCCCCTTGGTGGCGAGTTTCGCTGCAATGGAAGATTACTATCAACTACAAGGTCGCGACTGGGAACGTTATGCGATGGTCAAAGGCCGGATACTTGGCCCAGCTTGCGAATATACCAAACAGCTGACTAACTTGTTGCGGCCTTTCATGTTTCGCCGCTACATTGATTTTAGTGCAATAGAATCTCTGCGCCAAATGAAGCAGATGATCAATCAAGAAGTACGGCGCCGTGGCCTCATTGATAATATTAAACTCGGCGGCGGCGGTATTCGGGAAGTTGAATTTATTGTCCAGGCATTTCAAATGATCCGTGGTGGTCGCGAGCCGCAACTTCAACAACAATCACTGCTGAAAACGTTAGTCGAACTGCAACGATTAACTATTTTTAGTGAAAGCGAAGTTGGTGGACTTCGTGAAAGTTATCTACATTTAAGGGCGTGCGAGCAATATTTGCAGCAATTTAACGACCAGCAAACACAAACGTTGCCAGCCAATGATATTGACTGGGCGCGTTTATGTTACTTAACCGATAACTCGACTGAGTCACAATTTAGAGTGCAATTACAGCAACACCTTGATGTCGTAAGCGCGCAATTTTCACAGGTCGTTGGTAGCGATGACAGCAGCGAAAGCGGGCCACAGAAAGACCTGAGTTTGTTACGTGTATTATGGGATTGTGAGCAATCATTTGATGGTGAGTCTATACTGTTTGAGCTTGGCTGCGCCAAACCACAAGCATTGTTTGACAGCCTTGGTGTCATCAAGGACGACATCGCCAAGCGCTCGATGGGACCACGCGGCATTGAAGCGATGAATAAGTTGATGCCTTTATTATTAATGGCGGTTAAAGAGCTAAATGATGCTGCGTTAGTACTGACCCAGATTGGTAAGATATTATCCAAAATAGCTAGTCGTACTGCCTACATTGAACTGTTGCTAGAAAACCCAGGGGCGTTGACGCAGCTCGTAAGGCTGTGTCAGGCCAGCTGTTGGATTGCTGAAAAAATTACCCAGTTTCCGATGTTGCTCGACGAATTACTCGACCCTAAGTTGCTTTACCAAGTCACGCCAATTGATGATTACGCCAATGAACTGCGCCGTTATCTAATGCGCGTCCCAGAGGATGATTTAGAGCAGATGATGGAAGCGCTGCGTCAGTTTAAACAAGTACAGCAACTGCATATTGCGGCCGCTGATGTTACCGGCGTATTGTCAATAACGAAAGTAAGTGATCACCTCACAGCGTTGGCGCAAGCGGTCATTGGCTATGTTGTCAATTTAGCGTGGCAGCAGATTTGTGTGCGTCACGGACAACCGAGCCATCGTGGGCAAGATAAAGGCTTTGCGGTCATTGGCTATGGCAAGTTAGGGGGTATTGAACTGGGTTATGGCTCGGATCTTGATTTAGTGTTTGTTCATTGCGCCACCGATCAATCGATAACAAACGGTGACAAGCCTATTGATAGTTACCATTTCTATCTTAAACTTGCGCAACGGATAATTCACCTATTTAACACTCGCACCAATTCAGGTATTTTGTACGAAGTTGATATGCGATTACGACCATCAGGTCATTCCGGCTTGTTAGTCTCACACATCGATACATTTATCGACTACCAGCAACAAGAAGCATGGATATGGGAACATCAAGCGTTAGTACGCACTCGCATTATCGATGGCGACAGCGTGTTAAAAGGGGAGTTTGAGGCAGCACGACATCAGATTTTACAAAGTCAGCGCGATGTTAAAGGCTTACAACAAGAAGTGATCAAGATGCGCTTGAAAATGCGGGACAATTTATCGAAAGGTAGCGCCACGTTATTTGACATTAAACAAGACATCGGTGGCATTGCAGATATCGAGTTTATCGCTCAATATCTGGTGCTAGCTAACAGTAGGGTATTCCCTGGATTAACCGATTTTAGCGACAAGTTAAGGATATTTTCTGTATTATCGAAGCATAACCTTATCAGTGGCGAAGAAAGCACGGCGCTCCAACAAATTTATTGTCAGTACCGCGATACCGGTCATCGATTATCCTTGCAGAATGCGTCAAATATCGTGTCATCGACACTCTTCGTAAAAGAGCGAAAATATATTGAGGAAATTTGGCAAAAAGTATTTAGCGCTAATATCAATCGCTAGCAACATGGCCTAACACTGAGGTTAGGCCGATAAAACGTCAACTGTTAGAATCCACAATTAAGGTTAGGGACTTGGGTCAGGATTTCATTACCATTGTTATTGACGTTAACTAAATAACAGTCGCGCCCGTTTAGCACTCGATAGGTTTGAGTCGGGGTATTATTAACGACAATGGTTTTGTTGACAACGACTGGCTGATTATAATCGCTATATTGATTGTAATAGGTATTGCGATATTGTGGCCTAGCGTATGTCGCTTGATGGCTGTTGTGATTGCTGTGATTGTTATGATGAAAAATGTTACTGAGCACCACGCCGCCGATCAATCCACCAATAATATGCTTGGCTTTGTGATGATGTTTACGGTGTTTTCTTTTGTGGTGACCATAGTTGTTGCTACTTGAGTGTTTTTTGTAACTTGTGACCTTATGATTACTGCGGTGGTCATTGTGGCCGGCGAAGGCAGCTGGCGCAAGAGCCAGTGACGAGAGGATACCTGCAATTAAGGTAAGTTTAATTGGTGTCATATTCATGGTGGTTCTCCCAAAACTAAAAAATGTACCGCTCAATACCGTTATTGAGGGTATACCTTACATTAGCCGTTGTTTAATGAATGAAACCTGAACTCATTTATAGGCTGTTAGCCATGGTATTCCAAAAATGTTGTCCAACTGGACCTAACACCTTATCGTTACTACGAATTAATCGTACCTCACCAATAAGGCTCTCTTCGAAATCTTTAATCTCCAGCGCGATTAACTCACCACTAGCGAGCTCTTTGGCGATATGATCTTTGGGCACAATGGCTATCCCGAGGCCGCTGCACAGCATCGCTTTAATGGTAGCCATGTCATTTGTTTTAAATTGCTGCGCGGCATTATTAATGCCTAAACGCTCGGTATCAAAGGCAAGGTTACTCTCTATCAAGGTGATACTCGGGATATGACTTAATTCTCGCAGAGTTGTCGGGCGCGGTGTCGATACGATACTTGGCGCTACCGCTAACACTAGTTCAAACGTAGCTATTGGAGTGGTGTAATAATCCCCCAAGCCATGAAAGAGTATAAACCAGGTACCAATCGCGATATCGACTTCATCACGGTCAATTTGTTCGAGCGCTGACAGACGAGAACCCGATATCAGTTGAAACTCTGTGATCGGAAAACGGTCTTTTGCGGCGCTAATACCGGCAACAATATCAGCGGGTTGGCATACCGGTTCAAAGCCAATTTTCAATAGTGGCTCATCACCTGTGGCCAATTGATGGCCAATTGAATCAAGCTGCGTGGCATCACTTAATAATAGTTGTGCTTGGCGATAAAAAATCTTACCTTTAGGCGTTAGGGTCAATCGATACTTGCCACGATCAAGCAATTCAATGTTATATTGTTGTTCAAGCTTCTTTATCGAGATTGATAATGCCGGCTGAGTCTTAAAGAGGGCGTTAGCAGCAGCTTTAAGGCTTCCTAATTCGACAATTTTTTGTAAGACTTTTAATTGTTCTAGTGTCATTGTAACAGCAACATCTTTAATTTTATTTATGTTGATTTTAATTTTATATAAATTTTATTTCAATGGTTAATCTTATATTATGATAAATAATAAGTTATCACTTTTTAAAGGTATCACATGAATCTTCCTAGATTGTCTCATCCCCTCGCTGTGGCTTTGATGTCAACGATCGGCCTTTTTGCCTGCTCAGAGCAAAAACAGCAAACGCTAGAAATTGTACCTCCGATGGTTAAATTAATTGACGTCGGCGATATTATGCAAAAATCGATGCGTCAATTTCCTGCTGTCGTCGAAGCTAATACTGATAGTCATTTGGCGTTTCGAGTGAGTGGTGAAATTAAGCTCTTTAAAGTTAAAGCAGGTAATCGCGTTAATAAAGGAGATATCTTAGCGCAACTAGACGCGACCGACTTTGAGATCAGTGTCAGCGATCGCCAAGCCCGCTACACGCTGGCGTTATCACAATTTAATCGTACCTCGGAGTTGTTGAACCGAAGCTTGGTTTCTCAATCGGCATTTGATGAGGCACAGGCTAACCTGCTTGTTGCCACTTCAAACTTAAAGAGTGCTAAGACAGCTTTAGAATATACGACACTGCGAGCACCTTACGATGGCATAATCGCGCGTGTTCATGCCGAAAAACATCAAAATATCCAAGGGCAACAATTAATACTGGATATGCAGAATCTAGATAGCGTCGATGTCTCCATTCAGATGCCTGAGCGATTGGTCGCCATGATAGATAAAGACACTTCTTATCAACCTGAAGCGACATTTGATTCGGTGCCGAATAAACGTTATCGCTTATCGGTTAAAGAGTGGGACACACAGGCCAACCCGGTGACCCGTACTTTTAAAATAGTATTTACGATGCCTATTTCTGCAGGGATGAGTATTTTACCGGGGATGTCAGGTTCGGTATTCGTCGATTTGGCAAAAGTTACCAATGAGAATTTTTCGCATATTGTGTTACCCGTCGCAGCGGTATTTTCGGCCGAAGACAAGCCTAGCGATCATGAGCAGCAATATGTTTGGGTGGTCAATGAGCAACTAAAAGTTACTCGTAAGGCTGTTACCGTTGGTGAATTAACTGCGCAAGGTATTGTGATTGAAGATGGCTTGTCAGAAAACGAAATCATCGTCGGTGCTGGCGTTCATTATCTGAGTGAAGGTATGACGGTGCGTGCATGGCAACGTGAGCGAGGCCTATAATGGATATCGCAAAACTGTCGATAGACCGCAAAGTTATCAGTGGTATGTTCACATTGCTGTTGCTAATAGGCGGGATTATTTCTTATAACAGTCTTGGTCGGTTAGAAGATCCAGAATTCACCATCAAAGAAGCGATCATTGTTACAAGTTATCCTGGTGCCAGTCCAATTCAAGTGGAAGAAGAGGTTAGTTACCCGATAGAAAACGCGCTACAACAACTCCCATATGTCAAAAAAGTGAAATCGATTTCAACCCCAGGCTTGTCGCAAATTAGGGTAGAAATGAAGGGGACTTATCGTAAACAGGAGTTACGCCAAATTTGGGATGAGGTCAGACGCAAAGTTAACGATCTGTCCGGTAGTTTCCCCGATGGCGTATATCCCCCAAGGGTTATAGATGACTTTGGCGATGTTTTTGGTGTTTTATTGTCTATTACCGGTGATGGTTATTCTTATGAAGAACTTCAGGAATATGCTAATTATCTACGCCGAGAGCTGGTCTTAGTCGACGGTGTTGGCAAGGTGAGTATGGCGGGAGAACAACAAGAAGAAGTGGTGGTGGAAATTTCACGCAGTCGTCTCGTTGCCTTGGGGATCCCTCAAGAAAATATCTTTGAACAATTACGCAGTCAAAATACCGTATCAAATGCTGGTCAAATTAAAGTGGGTGATGAGTCTATTCGTTTTCACTCAACGGGTGAGTTTGAAGATGTTAAAGAATTAGAGTCGTTAATTATCTCGGCGCCGGGTAGCAGTGAGCTCATTTACCTCGGTGATGTTGCCAGTGTTCGCCGTGAATTTGTTGAAGTGCCAAGTAATATCGTCAATTACAACGCGCAACAAGCACTATTAGTTGGTGTGTCGTTCGCCAGTGGTGTCAACGTGGTTGATGTTGGTAAACTCGTCGATAAACGTTTACAACAATTAGAATACTTTAAGCCGTTAGGACTTGAAGTCGATAGTGTGTACAACCAACCAAAAGAAGTCGAATCATCGGTTAGCAGTTTTATAATTAGTTTAGCGCAAGCGGTCGCTATAGTGATCGTCGTGTTATTGCTCTTTATGGGACTGCGCAGTGGCATGTTAATTGGCTTTGTATTACTTGTGACGGTGTTTGGTACCTTTATTTTCATGAGTTTTATGGCCATTGAACTACAGCGTATATCATTAGGCGCACTGATCATTGCATTAGGGATGTTGGTAGATAATGCCATCGTTGTCACTGAAGGTATTTTGATCGGCATGAAGAAGGGTCGCACCAAGGCCGAAGCTGCGAGTGACATCGTTAAGCAAACTGTGTGGCCGCTTTTGGGTGCAACCGTTATTGCCATCACCGCATTTGCACCCATTGGATTATCGTCTGACTCGACCGGTGAGTTTGCTGGCACCCTATATTGGGTATTGCTGATATCATTGTTGTTAAGTTGGGTTACGGCGATAACCTTAACGCCATTTTTAGCGAGTCTGGTGTTTAAAGATTCAGACAGTCTAGCGGATGACGACAAAGACCCGTATCAGGGCGCTATCTTTACCATTTATAAGCGGATACTCGCGTTTTGTTTACGCTTTCGCTGGGCATCTGTGGTTTCACTGTTGATGTTATTGGTGATTGCCATTGTTGGGTTTGGTCATGTTAAGCAATCGTTTTTCCCTGACTCGAACACGCCGATGTTTTATGTTGATGTGTGGCGTTATCAAGGATCAGATATTCGAGCGACGCAGCAAGACATTGAGACCATTACTAACCACCTGTTAACCCAAGAAGGTGTGACACAGGTAACTTCAACAGTCGGGCAAGGCACCGTGAGATATATGCTGACCTATGCGCCCCAGCAACAGTTTAAAGCGTATGGACAGTTAATCGTACGGGCTGAAAATCGCGCCGTACAAAAACAGGTCATGCTCGATTTACGCGACTATCTGCGCGATAACTTTCCCAACGCATTAACCAGGATTAAACCACTAGGCATCGGCCCTCCGGTGGATTCAAATATCGAAGCGCGGATCTCTGGTCCCGATCCTGATGTTTTGCGCCGTTTGGCC
>Ga0209292_1001477_pt1 | contig 28663 bp, 27 predicted proteins | sample GOMGulsemesocosm_2_FD_184634 | JGI IMG/M metagenome (GOLD analysis project Ga0209292, IMG submission 184634) | Methane-oxidizing microbial communities from mesocosms in the Gulf of Mexico - GOM9C Gulf of Mexico (SPAdes) (version 2) | ecosystem: Environmental > Aquatic > Marine > Cold seeps... | reverse complement strand
CCACTGGCATATTGTAATCACCACTGTCATTAAATTTAAAAAATAAATGGGTTCCACAATCAGTGCAAAAACCACGAGATGCCCAAGATGATGAATTATACGTCTTCACTTTATCCAACCCTGTAATGCTTACATTCGTTCCACATTGAACAGCAAAAAATGGAGCACCACCCCATCCCCTGCATGAGTCACAATGGCAGACAGTAAATCTAGGATTAATTTCGTTTGCGGTAATTTCAACAGCACCACAAAGGCAGCTTGCTTTTGAATGTAACATTTATATATTCCCCTTAGTTTATAACCATAGATGTGTTTCATTTAGTAAATCAATAAAATACTGTATATAACAACAGTACCCTAAGACGGTATTAATGTCGATTAAATCTATTCCTAACAACTGTAAAATCAATGATTGATCTCTAAATCGAAAGATAAACTATATTGGTGTGAAACGAAAAAAGCCCGATTCCAGAGTATTCTGAGATCAGGCTTTGTTTAACGTGATACTTTATTCTATGAAGCGCGAACCTCAGTCTTCATCACTAAAGGTTGCAGTAATAAATGAAACAATACGCCAGATACAAATAGCGTAATGACGATACTTGCACCACTGGGGAAGTCATAGTGAGCTGACATTGTGATACCAGACAAAATACCTGTAACGCCAATCCCCATGCTTGCGATAAAAAACCGTATACCTTTTAACGCAGATGCGCAAAGAGCAGGGATCACCAATAACGCAAATTCAAGGTAGATCCCCGTCAACTTGACCGTTATTGGCATTAATATCGCGAAGATAACGTAAAAACCACTGCCGCGCATAAACTCTGGTTTCATCGTGACCAAAGTCACCATCGCGGCGGTGATAATAGCCAACGGCCAAACATCATCCCATGTCGCCCATAACAACTGGCCATTTAAGATACCTTGAATAAAGTCGGCACCATGTGGATCTTTACTTGCCAGCAAAATAGCCAATGAAGCAGACACCGCAAACAAACTACCTATCATAGGTTCAAGGTGTTCTTGGTAGTGCTTTTCCATCAAGGCAATTAAACCGCACAGCATCAGCGACAATACCCAAGGACCAATCATCTGTCCTAACCAAGTCTCGGGTAAGATATCAAAACTATTTAGCCAATACTGACTGAACGCGGCGCCTAATGCGGCAACTTGTGCCACAGCTAAATCAATAAAAATAATTTTACGCTGTAGCACTTGCTGCCCCAATATCACATTACCCACCAGCGCAATCAGACCACACAGCACCGCTGGGGCTAGCCAAAGATAATCCGTTAGCATGGCTTAAGGCTTCACTGGCTGCGCAAGCACATCGAGCAAACTATCCAGTATGCCATCATACAGTTCGTCAAGACTTTGCCCTTCCGATACCGTGAGTGGTAATTGAATAACTGGCTTTTGTGTTTGCTGATGCAGCCAATTAGCCGCGCGTTTATTCTGATGAGAAGAGTAAATAATCGCATCAAACGACGTTGGGTCTAACTTCGTCAACGATTGCAAATGTGCAGTCGTCGGGGAAATCCCCGGCTTAGGCTCAAGGTCTGCAACCTGCCTCATCCCCAACCAATCAAACAGATAACGATAGGTCTCGTGATAACTTACTACTTGCATACCTCGCAGCGGTTCAGCTCGCTGTTTCCATTCAACTAACTTTTGTCGCCAATGCTCACGGAACTTCACACCATTGACTAGGTAACTAAATGCATTAGCGGGATCTATACTTTTCAAGCGTTTGCTCACAACTCGAGAAATTCGGCTCATATCGTTGGCAGCAAACTGCACATGCGGATTACCATCGGCGTGAATATCCCCCATACTGCGGTCAACATGATGATGCGTATCCAACATGCTGACAATCTCTGATGCATACAGCATACTTTGCTTATTGTTTTGCACCGCTGGATTACTGCTTCGCGCCTGCAACATCGGCAACCAACCAATTTCCAACTCAGCACCAGAGCACATTGCCATATCCGCTTGGCGCATCTTGGCAATCAAAGACGGCCTCGCTTGCACGTAATGTGGGTCTTGCAGTGCAGTTGTCGCAGAATAGATAGTTGCTTTTGGTGCATGTGCAGCCAATAGTGCTTTCCACTCAGGCTCACAGACGAAGATATTTAACGCCATCGCAGGTGCAGCTAACATTGCTGCACTCACGGTCACGAATAATCTGCTTTTCTTAAAACGCATGTGCTCCGTGTGCTCCAAACGTCATTACATATTGCAGTGTGAATACGTTATCAGTTTCTTTAACTTGGTTTTCAACACGCGAGTATTGGGCACGAACTGTACCAAAATGAGAAGAGTTCCACGCCAACATCGCATCAAACTCACGGTCTTTTAGAGAGGTCAAATGTACACGTTCGCCATGTGCATGCCCGTCATAGCTTTCAGCTTCACCGTAGCGCAGACCTGTCGACCAACTAGGAGTAAAACGATATACACCCGATACGTAATACGCGGCTAGATTATCTGGTGCATTCTTTTCATCTTTGTATTTACTATCCAGAATATCGTCTAACAACATGTATTCAGCTGATAGTGTTAAGTTACGATATTTATAGTTGCCATTGGGCGCCCATTTCCACACAAAGTCAGCGCCGTATAGATTTGCTCCCGTCACAGCTGATGCATGGCTGTGGTCGTGATCATGATCGGAATCCGTACTGTGGTCATGCTCTTCAAAACTTTTCGTTTTACCGTTATCATTACGCAGATAACTCAAACCAAACTGCCAGCTAGACGACGTAGAAAAATCATCTCCCAGTTTTAATGTCGTGGTATAAATCCCCACTTCAGCACCATCTTCCACAGCAGACATCTTACTGCCACTCAATGCCTCGACGCCCAATTTCACATACATATCCGTAGGTAGAACTAAGTTTGCACGTAAACCATCATCATAATAATGAGAACCTAAAAAAGTACGGTAAGCGATTGGACGCTCAACAAAACTGTCCGTGTGTACATGTTGGTTGTTCAAATAACCAAAGTCAGACAAGAATCGTCCAACTCGAATATTAAGTCCATAAGGCATTGCCAATGTTTCAACAAACGCCTCTTCTAAAAGAAGCTCAGTTTCATCGCCATGCGCCTCTAGCACCGTCGTTAATACGCCATGAAACTTGTCATCAATATTAGCGGACATACTAATTTCAGTGTGGCCGAGTCCAAAACCCTCTCCACGCTCTGAGTTATTACGCTCACCATTTTGGTAATAACCATCGAGTACTACGCCAATTTGTGGATTTGACAACGTATTAGCAAAAGCAGGCGATACCAAGATGCTGCCAATCGCGAGGGAAACCAATTTCTTTTTCACAACTATTTTTCCTTAATTGTTATAATATAACACCAATATTTGTTATGTTATAACATAACACCAAGGATGCAAAGCAAGAAATCTAACTATTTGTAATTTTGAGAGTATGCAAAGAAGTGCTACAGTAATGAAACCGATGACTTACGTGCTTTTAGCCTGTATTGTCATTAGCTACTTTTGATTTGGAGAAGAGCATGAGCCATTTTTTTGCCCACCTTGCCCGCATGAAGTTAATTTATCGTTGGCCGCTAATGCGAAATGTCACCAATGAAAATATTGCCGAGCACAGTTTACAGGTTGCGATGGTTGCCCATGCACTGGCACTGATCGGGAATACTTATTACGACAAAAACTATGATCCTGACAAAGCAGCCTCAATGGCATTGTTTCACGACACAACAGAAGTGTTAACGGGCGACTTACCAACACCTGTGAAATATTACAATAAAGCCATTATTCGTGAATATAACAAGATTGAATTAGCTGCTGAAAAAACCTTACTCGATATGTTACCAACAGAACTACGTGACGCGTATAAGCCATTATTATCAACACCTGATCTTGATCCTATTTATAAAAAATTAGTCAAAGATGCGGATATTCTCTGTGCTTATATGAAGTGTATTGAAGAGGAAAGCTGCGGAAATCATGAGTTTTCGAAAGCCAAATTACGCTGTAAAAATGCATTAGACGAGCGTATTACAGATGAAATCCGTTATTTCCTTGATGTGTTTTTACCAAGTATCGGTCAACCTTTTGATGATATGAACTAAACTGGTACGCGAAAAACACCTTACATTAATTAACTGGCGTAGTAGCATCAACTTCAGACGACATGTAAGCGTCTAAGAGTGTTAGCCAGTTATTTTTCATACGTTCATAATCACCAATGCACAGTTCACCGCGTTCATCAGAAAACCCGGTCTCTTCTAACAAGTAGGCGTATTGAGTATCATCACTGCCATAAACATAGCAAAGTGTGGCATAGTAACGCTGTAAATCAAGGCTATGTTCATCCCAAAAATCCGCGTCTTCAAATTCAGTTATCTCATCGCCTTCCAGATAAAACAGGTCAGCTGCGCTAATTGCTATTTCAGCCCCATTTTCAAAATATTCAATCGACAATACAGCAGCTAAATTATCTGCAGCGTCTTCTTCTCTACCCACAACTGGCAATTCATACGTTGCAATCAAGGCATGTGCGAGTTCGTGGAATAACGTATGTATCAACACATCCATCACCGCCTGATCCAGATTGACTGGATTAACGTTGTCTTGATTATCACCCACGTAATTAACGGCATTAAAGCGCTGTTCGACTTCATCTAAAAAAGTATAAGGTATTAGAATATCATTGCGGGCAGGATCATATAACGGGCCGTCATTAGCACCAAAGACGATAGTTAGTGGTTGAAGAAAAGTAAATTCTTCATTCATCAAGATAATTGCGTCTTGAATACTGCTTTCTAACTGCAATTTTTTAGCAACAGGCTGTAACTTAATATCATTCGTCTGCTGATAACGCACAATGACATTATCAGCAGCGATACTCATACTAGCGAAAAAGAAGGTTACGGCGAATAACCACCCACGTTGATAATATCTCATCCCTTTCCTACCCGTCGTTATGGCTAGAATACCGTTAATTGGCACACCATTAATTAGCTATTTAGTTATTAACTATAGGCGTCCAATTAAATTCAGCATTGTAGCTAGTGCAATCAAATAGATCTGCATCTGCATTAGCCAAATATACTTGTTTTTTCTCTGAGGTCGGATATTCAAGATAATCTGAGCAGGTCGCACTTTGGCCTGTACCAATCACCACTTTCGCCCCCGCTTTTAAACTGCATAAGGTGAGTTTATCTAACGGCGACCATTGATAGCATATTTGATAATCACTACGATATTCAGCGATTTGTCCACGTGGACTTTTTAATGCCCACCACTCACCAAGTTTACTCGCAGGGTTAGTACTATTCCAAGCACGAAATAGTAAAATTTTAGTGTTCTGTTTAGCAACATAGACTTGCCCCTGACAAAGTCTACCTTCATCCGGTTCACCAATTGACTGCGCTAATAATTCAGGGTCAGATACAGCGGTGAACTTACGACTAAACTCTACAGGTAATTCCATATCACCAGCACATTCCGCCGTTGATATTGGCGTTGCTGTTGACGGTAATAGTAATACCGGAACGTCTACATCCGCCGGATCTATTTCTGGTGGTATCGGATCTTTTTTGACTAACAAAGCACAGCCAGAACAACTTAAAATAAGTATGCCCGTTATTGCATTTTTCAACATAAACTCTCCTTAGCCTAATGTTCTATTATGGGCCTACATCATAAACAGTTAAAATAATTAAAATAGAAAATGTGAACCCTGCCCATCTTGGAGTAAATTAGCTATAAATACAACACCTTGCTGAAAACGTTGTTCGTCATCTATCGCCATTAAAGATAAGCGAATATGGTTGCTTTTATCACTCTGTTGCGAGAAGTAACCACCACTACTCACTAGTAATTTTTGGTTTTTAGCTTCCATCACAAAATGCTCTTGTCGCCAATGCTCCGGTAATGCCACCCAAATATGGTAACTTGTCGGCTGGCTAGAGCAAGATAAGAACCCCAGTTTATCTGTCACAAACTGTTGTCGCTGCGCGGCCAATAATTTTTGTTGATGCGCCATAATAAAAGCCTCACCAGAGTTAATTAATTGTGCAGCTACAGCAAAATTAAGTGGTGACGCCAGCCAGATAGAAGTACGGATGCATGCGCCTATTTTACGAATTTCACTTTTAGGCGCTTTAATAAATGCACAACGTAACGCAGGACTTATCGCCTTCGACAAACTGGTAATATGAAAGCTTTTTTCGGGTATATAATTTGTGATTGCCGGGATCGGCATTGGGTTTAAGAAACCATAAATATCATCTTCTAATAACCAGATATTCCCTTCTTCAATCACTTTCGCAATGGTTTCTCTACGCGCTTGTGGCATAGTCACACCCGTTGGGTTTTGGTGTGAGGGTACAATGACAACCAATTTCGGATTATCGTTAAGAATAGCGTCTTTAAGTGCAACCGGACACATCCCTTCATTATCCATTGCAACATCAACAACGCGGCGACCCAATAAATTGGCGATAGAAAGAATACCAGGATAAGTAAATGCTTCAACGGCAATGCAATCACCAGGATTAGTATAGGTCTGGATCAGTATTTCCAGTGCATTCTGCGCACCACTGGCAAGAAGTATTTCGCCAGGATCAGAAACGGATAAACCAAATTCCGCCGCCCATTTAACACCCGCTTCTCGGTGAGATAAATGCCCTGAGTGTTCAATATAACCCAAAAGCTCACTCGGCAATGCCGCATACGTTTGTTGAAATGCAGCCTGTAAGGGTAAAATATTATATTTTAGGCAGGGCTGTAAAATTGAAAAATTATAATCGGCATCATCGTCAGAGGCTTGGATCACTGTTTCCAATTCAGAATTACCGCAAACAAACGTGCCTCGCCCAACAAAGGATTCAACCTTGTTTTTTTCAACTAATAACTTATACGCCTTGGACACAGTTGTCGGCGTTGTCTCAAGCTCATCGGCTAACACCCGGTGTGGCGGTAGTTTAGTATTAGGTTGATATACACCAGTATTAATTCTAGTTTCAATTGTTTCGGCAATTTGTCGAAACTTAATATCACTCATTAACTTACCTCTAATGAACACAGTAAAAACATAACGTTGATAACCCTAGTTTACCTTGCTGAAGTAAAACATACAGCGCTAGAACCATTACATTTGCCTATTTGTACAATTATATTTGTTAATTAATTGTACAAAACAATTGACTTACCATATGGTGATGCAATAAGTTATAAACACAAATTGACATATGTCATTGTGAATTGGAGTGTAAAATATGAATTCTTTAAACGTTGCGTTTATAGGCCTTGGCGTCATGGGCTATCCAATGGCGGGTTATTTAAAACGTGTAGGATACCAAACTAAAGTATTTAATCGTACCACAGAAAAAGCAATACAGTGGGTAAAAGACTACCAAGGAGAATTGGCCTCGTCCCCTAAAGAAGCCGCAGAAAGCGCAGATATCGTATTCATTTGTGTTGGTAACGATGACGATGTACGCAGTGTGGTATATGGTGAATCAGGCGTATTGGCCAGCCTCAAGCCGGGCGCGATCTTAGTGGATCACACAACGACATCTGCGCAACTTGCCATCGAGTTAGCCGCTGCATGTGCAAACCATAATGTTGAATTTATGGATGCGCCCGTTTCAGGCGGGCAAGCGGGGGCCGAAAATGGCACGTTAACTGTCATGTGTGGTAGTAACGCAGATACCTTCACGACAGTTCAACCTGTACTCAACGCTTATGCAAAACAGGCCACGTTACTCGGCGGTCACGGTCAAGGCCAACGTTGTAAAATGGTAAATCAAATATGTATAGCGGGAATTTTACAAGGGTTAAGTGAAGCATTAGCCTTAGCAGAAAAAGCATCATTAGATGTTGCCCTCGTAGTAGAGACACTTAAGCATGGCGCAGCAGGCTCATGGCAAATGGAGAACCGAGCAGAAACGATGGCAAACGATCAGTTTGATTTTGGCTTTGCGATAGATCTAATGAGAAAAGATCTCGGGATCTGTTTAGAAGAAGCCGAACGCTATCAACTACAATTACCATTGACGAAGCAAGTCGATAGTGATTACGAGCTATTACAGCAACACGGACTGGGAAATATGGACACATCAGCACTTATCAAAGCTAACGCGATTAAATCAGCCTAAGGATAGCAAGGTAGGAGAATATTAAAATGGAATTTTTTAGTTCAGACATCACGGTATGGATACTGATTGCGTTAATGGCATCGGCTTTCGCGGCAGGCTTTATTGACAGTATTGCTGGCGGAGGTGGGTTAATACTGGTGCCCTCTTTCATACTCGCAGGGCTGCCTCCGCAGGTAGCGCTGGGACAAGAAAAGATAGTGAGTACGCTAGGCACCATTGCGGCGATCCGTAACTTTGTCAAAAACAAAAAGGTCATTTGGACAGCAGTGGCATCAGGGATCCCCGCTGGATTAATTGGTGCTTACGTGGGTGCTGAAGCGATCTTATACTTTGATCCTGATACTGTCGGTAAAATAATTCTCGGTATGTTACCCATTGGTATCGTGATCTCTTTCATTCCCAAAAAAGAGCATCACCAGACTGATCAAACGATCAATGCGAAGATCATTTACTTTGGTGTGCCATTGGCGGTGTTCATCATTGGCTTTTATGATGGATTCTTTGGCCCAGGTACAGGCAGTTTCTTGATATTGGTTTTGCACTACTTGTTAAAGTTTGACTTAGTTTCGGCTTCTGCAACATCGAAATTATTCAACTTTTCGTCAAATATCGGCGCACTGATTGCATTTATGTTAGCCGGTAAATTACTTTATATGTTAGCGATCCCTTTAGCCATGATGAACCTAATTGGTAATCACCTAGGTAGTGCATCTGCAATGAAATTGGGGCCCGATTTTGTACGTAAAACACTATCGGTATCGCTGATGTTACTGATGGCATCATTAGGCTATAAGTTTATTTTAATGTAACGACAATGTCGCATTAACTATTCCAAAAAATCACCAAGTCATTAACTCACTAGAGTGGTCAAACTTTTCAGAATCGACGCTGAATCTGGTACATGATAAGCTGTCGACTACGCTACATCTTAGTTATGTTATACTTCCATCAATAGTGATATAACGGTTTAATCTCTAATGCCACACACTGAATTATTTTTTAGCCAACAATTAACGTTTACCTCTCATGCCGACTTACCAGCCAATATCGATTCAACAATTGAGGCTTACCTATTTAACAGTAACACTATCAGTAGTAAACAAATAACATCATTTGCTGAGCATTATTTGCATCCTCGTGAATATGAAGTATTTACGAAACGTAAACAGCAACAAGCCCAGAAAGAATACCTTGCAACTCGCATTATCATTAAGACTTATGCCAGCCAATGCTTAGGTTATGATTTTACTGAGCTTTATGTGTTATTCGACACTGAAAAAAATGACTTAAAGATATACCATAATGAGGACATAATTCCGTTAAAATGTTGTATTTCTCATTCTCACGGCCAAGTTCTTATTGCCTTAGCACCGACAACACTACAGATTAAACTGGGCGTCGATTTAGAATGGATTTCAACCAAACGTTCTCTCGAAAGAATCGCAAACCACTATTATCATGCCGAAGAATTGGCGGCTTGTACTGCACAATCCTTAATATTAAAAGCGCAGTCTTTTTATCGTATTTGGACATTAAAAGAAGCACTAGCGAAAGCAATTAAGCAACCAATAGCGGCACTACTCCGCGACAATGTATTTAACCACTGCGAACAACTACATGTGCGTTCAGGCTGTTATGAAGAGTTTGATTTGAGTATTATCAGTGACCTTGTATTCACTGATAATATCAAAATACTAACGGGAGTGTTCGATCAGGATTTTCGTAACGTTAAATAAATAAAATATAAGCTGGCAAGAAACCACAAACCACCCCACATAAAGGTCGCGCCACCAATTTCATTGGCTAACATACGAGCATCAGATAATGAACCACTATGAATAATCGTATCCTGCCAAATATCTAGAGGAACATAAATCATACTGGCACTAGCAAACACCAATAAAACGGTTTGCTTAATACCTGTGCTAGCGTACTTGAGTAACGCCAGAATCACAAAAGCAATGACAGCAGCAAAGCCGATAGTATATAAAGTGCCACCAAAGAATACCGCAACCAATAACATGGTAATTGCTAATAATGCTAAACTAATATCCGTTGTTTGACGACGTCTACTCGCTGCATAAAATAACAAACCAAAAAGTAACGAGCCTAAATAACCAGCACTAAGAATAATAAAACGCGATCCCCCCGCAGAACTAACATGCCCACTCTGATAGGCAGATACGACAAACTCCACGACTTTACCGCCGGTTAACCAAGTAGCAAGCGCATGGCTTAGCTCATGTAAAAAAACAACCAGTATCTTAAGTGGAGCAATTAACGCGCTTTGCCACATAAAGGCGAGAACGGTAAACACGAGTATAAATAAGATTCGTCTATTTCTCGCTTTCATTATTAATTCCCTGGATAACAGATACCAGAACCGCCTAGCCCACAATAACCTTGAGGATTTTTAGCAAGATATTGTTGATGCTCTTGTTCTGCATAATAAAATGGCGCAGCTAGGTCAATCTCAGTGGTGATTAACTCTGCACTTCCCGCGTCTGTAAGCGCTTGTTGATAATGGTCAGCAGACGCTTTAGCCTGAACTAATTGCTGCGGTGAAGTACAGTAAATCGCAGAACGATATTGTGTACCTTGGTCAGCACCTTGGCGCATCCCCTGCGTTGGTTGATGGTTTTCCCAAAACAAGATCAAAAGCTCCGCGTAACTAATGACTGCAGGATCAAATACGACGAGCACCGATTCCGTATGTCCAGTTTGACCTGAGCAAACTTCCTGATAACGCGGATGCACAGTGTAGCCACCTTGGTAACCAACAGCCGTCGTAACAACACCCGGTACAGACCAAAATAATCGCTCTGCGCCCCAAAAGCAGCCCATCGCAAAATAGCAGACTTGATGTTGAGCTATAAAAGGCGGAACCATATTAGTTGACGATACATAATGTAACGAATCAACAGTTATTGCAGTTGGATTATCAGGTAGTGCATCTGATTCACTAACCATGGTTAACTTATTTTTTGCAAAAAACATAGTAAACTCCAGCATTAAGTTAGTCGAATAAGTAAATTACTTAAACATGTTATCACCAACTTGATCGATAAATAATTTACATTTTTGTAAAGTGATTTGTTCAGCTTGCTGCTTGCTCATGCAAACATCAGAACGAATAAATAAATGCCTTAAATTTTCCACTTCGTTTTCTTTTTCATCGTTACCTTGTTCTACAGGGTCCTTTACAATCGGTTTTTCAATGAAACCCGCAACACGGTATTGACCTCCTTCTTCCTTCGGCATCACAAAGATAAGATAGTCATTGTAATGTACAGGCTCAACACTCGGCGTATTGTCGACAGGTTTATCATCTGAGTCAGAAAAAAATCGTTTTAAAAGTCCGAACATGAAAATAACAGCCAATTTAGTTGTTTAATAGTTAATCAGAGTATAATCAGCAAGCTAGAACAGAGCAATAGCATTTGCGTAGAATGAAACTAATTTACTTCATCCCTTGGCGATAAAGATAGCGAGACATAATTGATGAAAGTGACGCGAATACAAAATATTAAGTAGCTAAAAGTCAAAAATAAAAAAGCTTGTTACCGAAACAGTAACAAGCCTTTGTTATCATATTAATTTAGCAGTTTAGAACAGCGAAATTATAGAATACGTTTGAGTAACATATCCAAGCGTGTTGTTTTAATACGACGCATAAATTTTTGTACTGGTGCAGGGTAGTCTGCCAAACAGTCTAAATCAGACAGGTGCTTAATACGACGGGTATTTTTCAACACATGTTCTTGCTCAGCTTGTAGAGTATCTTTTAATAACTGTTTAGGATCATGAATTAAAATACCATTCTCTAAATCTAAGCCCCACGCACGTGGATTCAAGTTATTACCTGTTAATAGGTGGTACTTATAATCACAGCACAGACCTTTAAGGTGGAAACTGTTACCTTCATCTTTCCATAATCTAACATTAAGCAGACCCTGATCGATAAACGGCTGACAGCTTTTCACAAATTTATACAGGTAACTTTCGTAAATATAAGGTAATGCAGAAATAACTTTGAACGGTTCTGACGGTGGAATGTAGAAATCGTTGGCCGTTTTGTCACCAATAACCAAGGTTACTTTCACATTACGCTTTAGCAGACGTTTAATGTCTTTTGATATTGATAATGGCAAGTTAAAATACGGGGTGAAAATAGTGATTTCACTTTCTACCGCACGTAATAGATTAGTAATCGTTTGATTTAGTTTATTACCGTGACGGCCAAAACCAGAAATAGGTGTTATACCCACTTCATTACTTTCTGGTGTAGTATTAATATAATGATACTGGGCACTGCGTAATTTCAACTTAAACTGGCGGATATCTTGTTTCAATGCTTTGCTTGACGGGATCGTATCGTCATCAAGTCGTGTCACCGCATTTTGGCTTACAAAATAGTCCTCTAAATAAGAGACCATCGAGTCGGCTAGCGCAGGATTATAAAGCACATGATAACGATCGCAGCGGTATTTATCCGCTTGATGTAAATAGATATCATTAATACTCGCACCACTGTAAAGCACGGTATCATCAAAGATAAAGCCTTTCAGATGCAATACACCCAATACTTCTTTACCTTTCACTGGTACACCTAAGATCGTGACTTTGTCACCGAGTTTTTTACGCATGTCTTTATAGAGATCGGCATTACCACCATGATCTTTTTGGCCAATAAGACCGCGTTGTGCTCGATGAAAATCAACGAACACTTTAATCACTAATCTAGGATTATTTACACGAGCTTGATAAAGCGCGTCAAGAACTTCTCTACCGGCTTCATCGTCTTGGAGATAAAGAGCCGAAATATAAATGCGTTTCGAAGATGAAGCAATTAAGTCTAATATTTTTGCTTTAAAATCACGCGCTGAAAATAAAACATCAATATGCCCTGCCGACATTGGCAGTTGCTTTAAGTTGGTAATCGTAGATTGATAAAACTCTAATGATTTCATATGTTGTTTCAAGCTGATTTATAAAAGTTAATCGATAATTATCACTGATTCCCACTGGGATTGCTATTTATCTCTGCAATTATTAGAACTCGAGGCTCAAAATTTACATTTATTAACAGAAGTTATACTTATAATGTTAAATTCATAATCAATAGTTATTACCTATCAATTATTATTCAATAAACAATTTCATTTTATTTCAGAAAAACATATTATGTACATATTAGAGTGAACTCACTCACTAGCAACTGGTACTTGATAATAGAGTACACATAGCGTGCTAACCAATTTTATTTACGTGGAGTATTTTATATTATGTTTACAGTTATTTTTGGTCGTCCTGGTTGCCCTTTCTGCGTACGTGCAAAACAAATTGCAGAAACACTAAAAGCTGAGCATGAAGATTTTGATTTCAACTACATCGATATGCTTGCAGAAGGCATCAGCAAAGCTGACCTAGAAAAATCAGCCGGTGTACCAGTTAATACTGTTCCACAAATTTTCATTGATGAAAAACACCTCGGTGGCTGTACTGAGTTTGAACAGTACGCTAAAGAAAACCTAGGTCTATATGCATAAGGCTTAACAATGTCTTTATTAAATAAGATTCGTTGTGCATTTACCTTAGGGCAAGGCGTACTAGTCGACTTGCCCGACCTTGATCCAAGTGTTGACCCATTTGATCAGTTCCAGAATTGGTTCAAAGCGGCGCAAGACTGCGGTATCGTCTTACCTGAATCCATGACAGTGTCTACGGTTGATGCGAATGGTTACCCTTCCTGTCGCGTTGTACTACTCAAAGAATTGACCAAAGAAGGCTTTGTTTTCTTTACCAATTACGACAGTAGAAAAGGCCAGGAACTCGCTAAAAACCCCCATATCGCGTTAACATTCCATTGGAATATTTTACAGCGTCAAGTACGAATTCAAGGTGTGGTCGAAAAGATCTCAGCTGAAGATTCTAATACCTACTTCCAGTCTCGTGGACGTGGTAGCCGAATCGGTGCATGGGCATCAGAACAAAGTGCAGTGATCACTTCACGCAAAATCCTTGAACAACAAGTTAAACAGTTCACCGATAAATTTGCAGATAAAGAAGTACCACTACCTGAGTTTTGGGGTGGCTACGTAGTGAAACCGACAAGTATAGAGTTTTGGCAAGGTAAAGCCGATCGCTTACATGACCGCTTTAGTTATGTGAAAGATGGAAATGACTGGCGTGTTGATCGCCTAGCGCCTTAATAAGGTCCGCTCTTAATAAGATTAATTATTTGATAAACTCTTATGACTAGCACAGCTATATTTAAGCAGGTAACTCCGTTTACCTGCTTTATTTTTATCTAAACTTTATAACCAGTTCAACTTTTCAAACATATCACCAACACGGTTTAGTTCCGCATCTAAGCTTACAGCATGATCGTTCGCTTCACCAACCCAACCTAAGTTCGCCAAAAACTGGTTAATAAAGCCTTTATTATCAAACAGTCCATGTAAATAACAGCCATAGATATTCCCCTTCTGCCAACCTAAATCAGTTTCGATAAAGCTTCTACAACGGGTCGTTTGACTCACCTCGCTGATCGTTGTTTTACCGTGGTGAATTTCATAACCCGATAATTTAAAACCTTGCCAGTCAATATCACGCTGTCGTGTGGTTTTAGTCTGAGCATGTGCTGTGATGATAGGGAGTAGTCCTAAACCTTGCTCATCACCACCTTCAATGTGGTGCGGGTCCAAAATCTGCTCACCAAGTAATTGCATGCCGCCACAAATACCAAGAATAGGTTGTCCACGCTGCGCCGCTTTGTAGATCTCATTGGCTAAACCAGATTCACGTAAATGTAATAAGCTCGCCGCTGTATTTTTACTACCAGGTAAGATAATAGCATCAAAATCAGCCAATGATTGACCGTCTCGTAGTGGTACAACACTGACATTGTCTTGGTGAATCAAGTTATCAAACTCATCCATGTTCGCCGCATAAGGATAAGCAACCAACGCAATATTGATATGCCCGATTTTGTGCGCGGCACGATGATGTAAGGTGTCTTCCTCAGGTAAACGATGCGGAAAATAGTGAATATTAGCAACGGTAGGTACACCGGTCTTTTCTTCCAACCAGTCCATTGCATTACCGAGTAGTAATGGGTCACCACGGAATTTATTTAATACAAAACCTTTAATCAGTTTCTGCTCTTCTTTTGCAAGGCACATAAAGGTACCAAGTAAATGCGCGAATGCGCCGCCTTTATCAATATCAGCAACTAAATAGACATCAGCATGACAGGCCAATGCAACACTCATATTAACAATGTCACCCGCTCGTAGATTCACTTCAGCCGGACTCCCCGCCCCCTCAATAATGACTTGTTGATATTCTTGCTGCAGATCGTTAAGGGCTTTTTCAACATGGGTGAACAGATAAGCTTTACGTTCCATCCAAGGTATCTCACTCAACTCCGGCGCTGGTTTTCCGTTTAAGATAAGTTGGCTTTGGGTGTCAGCACTCGGTTTTAATAATACCGGGTTCATCCGTACATTAGGGGTGACTTTAGCGGCAATGGCTTGTAAATATTGGGCACGACCAATCTCTTCACCTTTAGCGGTAACAGCAGCATTATTACTCATGTTCTGGGCTTTAAATGGCGCGACATTAATACCACGATTAGCAAACATGCGGCATAAACCCGCAACAACGAAACTTTTACCGGCGTCGCTAGTACACCCCATGATCATGATTGGCTTTGTCATTTTATCTTCTAATTATGATAGGTTACTGAAAAGTAAGATCGGTGAGTTTTAAGTACGATTTGCGTACACCATGTTTATATACTTCAACTTGCCCAAGCTGGTAATCTAGTTTGGGAATAAACCAGTAATAAGTCGCGCGGTTTTTCTTCTTTTTAACTTCTTTGACTTTAACCGCTGTCATGTCGCCAAATATTGTGTTGATAGTTTCTTTCTGTACAACTTCGAATTGAATGGTTTCTAGTTTTTTTTCAAATATCCATTCGTAGCTGAATGCTGTTTTACCTAACTTAAGATCATTTTGAACAACAATAGTCATGGCACCAACATCCATTACATCCGGCTTTGATTTAATTTCTACATGGCCATCTTTAAAATCCATTAAAATGTCACCATTATCTTCAAAGGAAGCTGATGATATGTTTCCAAAGCCCATTACCGATGTTTCATGCTCGTAACGATCTGTGGTTAAGATATTATCTTTAAAACTAAACCATGAATTATTTTTATAGTCGCCAGTGCCAAATAATACGCTTGCTTGTGTCGTGAGCTTATAGCTATCACCATTTAAACGACGCAATATACGTTCACCACTACCAAATTTTACGTCTTTGTAATACACCGCATATTTAGCTTGAAAAGGATAGATCTCAGCTTGGGCTGAAGATACGATCATAGCATAAGTCCCTATACACAAAGCAATCGAGTAAAAAAATTTAGCAAATGCATTCATCCTATGGACTCCCTTCAAAGTAGCTCGTATACATGGGATACGAGCCGTGACTTTTTTGGCCTATAAGTCTTAATAAGATTAGCTTATAACGACATTCGCGGCGCAATACTATTTTTTAGTAATGTTATAATCGCGTAATTTATTTGCAATGGCAGTATGAGATACACCCAAACGTTTCGCCAATTGACGCGTGCTTGGGTAAGACGGGTATAAGCGTTGCAGTAATAGCTTTTCAAAACGTTTACATGCTTCATCTAATGAGCCATCAAACAAATCTTCATCATAACTTTCATTCTTCGTTTTCGGTAAATTTAAATCACACGGATTTAGCGTATCTCCTTCTAGCAAGGTCAATGCGTGATATAACACATTACGTAATTCACGCACGTTACCAGGCCAAGAATAAGATTGTAATAGATCTAATACATTGCGGCTTAGCAGCGGCTTAGTACGCTGTAGTTCATGACTGAAGACTTTACAAAAAGAATGACATAGCGGGATAATATCTTCTTTACGTTCACGCAGAGCTGGTACCGTCATTGATAATACATTTAAACGATAATATAAATCTTGGCGGAATTTACCTTCGCTGATTAATTTAGCCAGATCATTTTGTGTAGTGCAAAAAATACGTACATCAACATATACCTCTTGCTCATCACCAACCCGTCGGAAACAACCTGTTTCTAATAAGCGTAAAAATTTAGTTTGCAAGTAAGGTGACATATCACCAATTTCATCAAGCAATACCGAACCTTCATTCGCAAGTTCAAAAATACCACGTTTGGTTTCACCATCATCAGTGACCACACCAAACAATTCAGACTCTGCAACCGCATCAGGCACCGCCGCACAGTTTAATGCTAAAAATTGATTTTGTGAGCGCCCACTTGCTTGGTGACAGGCTTTAGCAATAAGTTCTTTACCCGCACCTGTCTCACCTAAAATCATTAATGGCGCATCGAGCATGGCTAACTTTTTCGCGGTGTTGATTAAGGCGTGCATTTTATCGCTTTTGGCGAGAATCTCATCAAATGCAGCAAACTGGAAAGTACGTAAGAAATTAAACTGCTTACCAATGCGGTCAACAGATTTGAGAATAATCACCGCACCAACGAGCTCATCAGGCGTTGCTTTTGATCGTGCTACTTGATTAATGTCACTGCTAATACTCAAGGGTAATATATCACCCAAAAAATCTTCATCCAGTAACGTTAGCTTTTGTGTTTGCGCACAAACTTCATCTGATTCCAGCCACTTTAAGATAGAGAAGCCTTTCACGAAGTTGCTAATACAATGGCCTTTTACCTGCGACTCAGATAATCCAAGCGCAGTCAATGCGGGTGTGTTAACCAAAGACACGGAGCCTTTAACATCAACTGAAAATACGATATCAGGTAAGTTAGTCATCAAAGTCTGAATTTCTTGGTGCTCGAGTTCAGAAGGCAAATAGCCAACTGTTTTCACATCACATACACCACTGATACGACGCAGACTCGTCATCAATGCCTGTAAATCAGAAAATTCTAAATTAGGTGATTTAATAAATACCCGGTCGGGTTGCTGGATCTCAATCGCGGATAAATTAATATCTCGAGCTAAAAAGCAATCAAGGATCTCTCGACTAATACCGACTCTATCTTCACAAACTAATTCCAAACGCATTACTGTAACCACCATAAAGTTCTATGCGAATATAATAGCATGTAAACACAAGCCCTATCGTCAATAAAAATAGTGCCACTAAGATTAATATAGTCCGAATACCTGATTTGAATAAATCGCTTAATAATACTGCTAAATATTACTCGTTCACGGTAAAAACTTGCTGATATAATTAAAATTTTTACATCATATTGCAATAAACTTAACTATTATGATGTAAAAGACACAGATTAACTTGGTTGAACATTGCCTTAGTGATAAATTAGCAAGGTAAGTAATCGTGATAAAACAATATGCATATTCCAAAATTTATTAAATATATACTACCATTGACCGTTATTTTGTCCTTAACGGCATGTGATAAGCAAACCCAAATAAAACAGGACGGTCTGTCTTATTGCACGGAGGGAAGCCCGTCTTCATTTAACCCTCAAACGGCCACCTCAAATGTAACACTTGATGCGACGACGAGCCAACTCTACAACCGTCTGCTATTTATTGATCCCAATACGCAGCAATTTAAGGCTGGATTGGCCATCGATTGGGAAATATCTGAAGACCGTCTCTCCTATCGTTTTTTCTTGCGGAAAAATGTACAGTTTCATCAAACTGATTATTTTACACCAACACGACCATTTGACGCCGATGATGTTATCTTTAGCTTCTCGCGAATTTTAGATAAAACGAATCCTTATCATGATGTTTCTGCTACTGGTTACCCTTTCTTTGAAGGCATTGAATTAGACCAGCAAGTCCAAGCACTCGTGAAGATTGATGATTATACGATTGAATTTAGACTCGTCCGACCTGACTCTTCATTTATCGCCAATTTGGCCAGTGATTTTAGTGTCATTTTATCCGCTGAATATGCCGATACTCTGATTGCGTTAAATAAACAGGCCGATATAGATAACCTGCCTATTGGTACTGGTCCATTCAAATTTAAAGAATACCGTACTGATAATTTTATTCGCTATCAAAGGCATGATGATTATTGGGGAGACAATGCCAAGATCAAACAATTGATTTTTGATATCACCCCGAATGCATCATCTCGCTTAGCGAAATTACTGACTCAAGAATGCGATATCATGGCTTACCCTGCAGCCAGCCAGGTTGAAATGATCAGTGAACATGACCGAGTCAACATATCAGTAGAGACAGGCTTAAACGTCGCTTATTGGGCATTCAATACCGAAAAAGCACCGTTTAACAATCCCAAAATTCGCCGCGCATTAGCGCACACAATCAACCAAGATACCCTATTACAAGCGGTGTACTACAATACCGGAGTCAATGCTAAATCGATTTTACCGCCAGTTTCTTGGGCCTATAATCCTTACCTTAAAAATTATAAATATAACCTTGCATATGCGCGTCAGCTATTGACCGAAGCTGGTTATCCGAATGGCTTTAGCATGGACATTATGGCGCTAAAATCATCACAAGTTTATAATCCCGATGCAGTTAAAATGGCTGAGCTTATCCAAGCTGAATTAGCACAAATAGGTATCGACGTAAGAATTATTAAATATGAGTGGCAGCTCATGGAAAAAAAATTACAACAGAGTGAATATGACAGTTACCTATTAGGTTGGGTTGCTGATAATAATGATCCTGATAATTTCTTTCGCTTTCAATTAAGTTGCAACGCAATTAACACTGGGTCGAACTATACCCGCTGGTGTAATTCAGAGTTCGATGAATTAATTAATCAAGCAGTCACTGAAACAGAATACATTGAACGCGTAACACTCTATTATCGTGCTCAAGAAATTATTCAGCAAGAATTACCACTCATTCCACTGGCACATTCGTTACGTTTACATGCCTATACAAGTGGATTAAAAGGCGTTGAAACGACTGCTTTCGGTGGCATCAATTTCATTAATACAGTACGGCAGTAACTCATGTTTTTTTATATAATAAGACGCATTAACCTGTTGGTCATTACGGTCGCAGCATTAACCGTCATTGGTTTCTATCTTCGAACCCGTGTAGTCGGTGATCTAGCTCTAGATGGGAATTTATTCAGTAATTATTTAGATTATTTGATGGCAATTTCACAAGGTGACTTGGGAATTACCACGGGTACCGGTCAACCCGTTTTCGATGAAATATTAACTGTATTTCCCGCAACATTAGAGCTTTGTTTTAGTGCCTTCATATTGTCTATTCTAATTGGTGTCCCCATTGGCACAGTAGCTGGGATGCAAAGAGGTAGTTCACTCGACAGCACCATCATGGGTATTTCTCTGTTTATCTTTTCCATTCCGGTATTTTGGTTAGCATCGTTAGTCATGATGTACTTTGCCCTTAACTGGAATTGGCTACCCGTTACAGGTCGACTGAACTTACTTTATGAGATTGACTCAGTAACCGGCTTTATGCTTATTGATACACTTATTTCTGATAACCCGCATAGTCAAGATGCATTTTACGATGCGCTTAAACACTTACTGTTACCGACAATTGTATTAGCAACGGTACCTACCACGGAAGTTATCCGTCAAATGCGTAACCACGTCAGTGATGTCATGAAGCAAAAATACATTAAAGCCGCTGCCAGTAAGGGGTTAAGTAAAACCCAAATTATCCTGCGTCATGTACTGCGTAATGCAATCCCGAACATGATTCCGCACCTTGGCCTGCAATTTAGTACTGTATTAACGACAGCAATGGTCACTGAGGCTGTATTTTCATGGCCAGGTATCGGTCGTTGGCTAATTAACAGTATTTATCAGCAAGACCATGCTGCTATTCAGGGCGGGATGTTAACAGTGGCCATTTTTGTGGTCACCGCAAATGTATTAACCGAAATATTAACAGTTGTCATTCATCCAATTCGCAGGAAAGAACTTTATGCCCAACATTAATGTCTTTGCGGATGAACATATTCTTTCTCCTACCGAGCAGACTTGGAAGCATTATTCATCCCAACAAATTGCGATGGCCGCGTTATGGGCGCTTGGTTTTTTATTTTTCTTAATGGTTTTTGCACCTTTAATTGCCCCCCATGAACCAGATCTACGACAAGCCCATTTGCTCTTACAGCCACCCTCATGGGATGAACAAGGCACTGTGGACTATTTCTTTGGTACTGACGATTTAGGCCGAGACGTACTTTCACGGTTATTATATGGCTTACGTTTAACCTTTGGTAATGCCCTACTGATTAGCTTTATAGCCTTAATCATCGGCACAACGATTGGTATTACTGCTGCAATCAGCCGTGGCCTGCTATCCAGCACCTTGCATCATATAATGGATACGGCATTATCGATTCCGTCGTTATTACTTGCGATTATTTTTATTTCAATACTTGGACCAGGCTTGGATCACAGCTTATTAGCTATTTTACTGGCTTCTATTCCACAATTTATTCGCGGTGTATATTTATCGGTTTATCAAGAACTACAAAAAGAATACATCATTGCACTCAAACTTGACGGTGCAAATAATTACCGCATTATTCGTTATGGTGTGTTTCCAAATATCATTGAAACACTTGTAAACTTACTTACTCGAGCGATCTCGTCAGCTATAATTGATATAAGTGCATTAGGGTTTTTAGGCTTAGGTGCACAACGTCCCCTTTCTGAATGGGGCACGATGCTATCGGGGGCTACCGACCTTGTGTTTATCGCACCTTGGACCGTTGTGCTACCCGGCCTAGCGATTTTAGTCACTATTTTCATTGTTAATGTCGTTGGCGAAAGTTTAAGACAATCTGTTATTGCGGGAATTGACTAATGGCACTACTCGACATTCGAAATCTCACCATTGAAATTGAAACACCACAAGGTACCTTAAAGGCGGTAGACCGATTTAACCTTACCCTGAGTGATGGCGAAGTACGTGGGCTAGTTGGTGAATCAGGTTCAGGAAAGAGTCTTGTTGCAAAAGCAATTATGGGGATAACCAAAGATAACTGGCGTATTCGTGCAGACCGCTTACGATTAGGTGATATCGATTTACTTAACTTAACCCCTGTACAGCGTCGCCGAGTGATGGGCAAAGAAATTGGCATGATCTTTCAAGATGCAGCCGCGCATTTGGACCCATCAGAAAAAGCCGGCGATCAGCTTGCAGAGGCCATCCCGTGTGATCAGTTTACCGGCCATTTTTGGCATCGCTTTAACTGGCGTAAAAAACAAGCCATTGCCCTACTGCATAAAGTCGGTGTAAAAGATCATAAAAAGGTGATGAATAGCTATCCTTTTGAGCTCTCTGAAGGTCTCTGTCAAAAAGTGATGATAGCAATGGCTATTGCGAAAAAGCCCCGCCTGTTGATTGCTGATGAGCCGACAACTGCAATGGAGCCTAAAACGCAAAACCAAATTTTACGTTTACTCGATAAACTCAATAAGTTATCACACACCACTATTCTTCTTATTAGCCACGATTTAGAAACCGTGAGTTTATTAGCTGATAATATGACGGTGATGTACTGTGGGCAGATGGTTGAAAGTGGCACGATAGATCAAGTCTTTAATCATACCCACCACCCTTATACTGCAGCATTATTACGTGCCAACCCCGATTTTAGCCAGGTGCCACATAAAGGCCCTTTAAATACCTTGGCTGGGCAGGTTCCGCTCTTACACCATTTGCCAATTGGTTGCCGACTTGGACCCCGTTGCCCTAATGCTCAAAAAAGCTGTGTAATGACACCACCAATGAAAAAGGTAAAAGGCCATATGTTTAGTTGCCATTTCCCGTTAAATGTAGATGAACTAAAAGGTAAGAAATGTCAGAAAAAATAATCGACATCGCAGCGGAAAAGCGTATGCAACCTTTACTGCGTGTAGAAAATTTAGGGAAAATCTATATCAATCCAACGGGTTTTTTTAAACGCGAAGAAGTCGTTGCGGTTAATAATATTTCATTTAATTTAAACCGCTCAGAAACACTCGCGATTATTGGTGAAACGGGTTCGGGTAAATCGACGCTAGCACGTTTACTGGCAGGTATAATCCCGCCGACTAAAGGTAATATTTATATTGATGGTTGCAAGCTAGATGACAGCAACACAGACTTACGTTGTCGTTCGATCAGAATGGTATTTCAAGATCCAGAAACATCACTTAATCCCCGCACCAGTGTCGGTCAGATTCTAGATGCGCCATTACAATTAAATACGGATATGTCGGTAAACAAGCGCGCAGAAAAAATAACCGAAACACTACGCTTGGTCGGTCTACTACCAGAATATGCAACCTTCTACCCACCGATGTTATCGAGTGGTCAAAAACAACGTATTGCACTGGCCAGAGCGCTTATTTTAAATCCGAAAATTATTATTGCTGATGATACATTATCAACGCTGGATATATCCTTGCGTTCACAAATGATCAATTTAATGCTAGAGCTACAAAAAACTATTGGTATCTCTTATATTGTTGTTACCCATAATATGGGCCTAGTTAAGCATATAAGCGACAAAATGATTGTGATGCATCAAGGGGAATGCATCGAGCAAGGTAATACAGAGCAGCTATTCTCTCAGCCTACCGCAGCATTATGTGGACAGATATTATCTAATCAATATAACATGAAGAAACATAGCTGCTAATGTCCTTATTTTTCCGAATAGCGACTAACTTCATTAATATTTAACTCTGCTTTTATATCTTCAAACGCCTCGGCACGTAAGAAAAACCGCCACGTCTGACGTGGCACACGCTGCTTAATCATATTCTCACTCACGATTAAATATTCGGTGCTTGCGATATTAGTTATCACCGTCACCTTCTGACGACCTATCACAAAATCCGCGGGCACATGCCGACCATCTCTCAACATGCCAAATTCTGTAAACACTAATAACTGAGGCTTACCATAAAAATCGTCAGTCGAAATCCATTGTCCTAGGATCGGGTTATCCTTTGGAAAATAAAACCATGCGCCAACAAGTAACAAAAAAATAATACCGATAAATGTAAGAATATATTTAATCATAAGCCACTATTATAATTGATAAATTGAGATAATTTCTAGATATACTCGGCATAAAAAAAAGTCTCGATGCAATATAAATCACACCGAGACTTTAACATCACTCAGAAAACGACGCGATAAGGGCCGCACTAAGACACTTTAATTTATGTTTACTCTGCAGCTTCAACTACTGGGTAAGATACGTCAGCTGCTTTGATCAGCGTTTGTATTAACATTTCATAGTCAGCTTGTGCATTAATATTTTTTAATGTATCAGCTAAACGTGTCGCTTCTTCTGCTTTCATTTCTGCACCACGAACAGATGTGAACTTAAGCAGTGTCACATCGCCATTCAGTGATGTTTCAGTGGCAACACTAACTTGCTCTGCAGCAGGTTTCGGCATTGAGAATAATTTGCTCAATACTTTAAAGTCCGCTTTTGTATAATCAAAACGACTTAACCATTCAGGAGCAGTAAAGCTGGCATCAACCATTGCTAGTTCAGCATCAATACTTTCACCCGCATCAACCTTAGCAGATACAGTATTCATAAAGCTTCGCGCTTTTTGCTCTGCCTTCGTTGCTTTTAAACGTTCTACAATTTCATCATTTACATCCACTAATGATTTCGTTGTTTGTGGTTTATATTCGTTAATACGAACCACAATACTTTGCTCATCAGAAATGTTAATGATTTCAGAGTTTAGCGCTTCGGCAATAAAGTCTTGGTCGAATAACGTTGCTGCAACTTTTGGATCATTCAAGGGAGCAGGAATCGCATTCGCAGAAAATAACTCTGTTGACACAATTTTTAAACCCGTTTCTTCAGATGCCACATCCAGTGAATCAGGTACTTCAAATGCTTGCTCTGCTAATGTTTCAGCTAACTCATCAAAATGGGTGACAGCTTGCTCATTCTTCAAACGTGTTTCAATTGTTGCTTTAACGTCTGCAAATGCTTTTACTTTACCCGGTTCAACCGCTAATAATTTAATGATATGGAAACCAAAATCACTGCGCACTAGTTCAGTCGTTACATCACCGTCATTCTTCAATGCAAATGCTGCCGTTTCGAATGCCGGATCCATGATATCTTTTTCTAACCAACCCAGGTCACCGCCATTTTCACCGCTAAATGTATCATCAGATGATGATTTAGCTAATTCAGCAAAGTCTGCACCTGATTGAATTTTAGCCAATAAATCTTGTGCCTTTGCTTCAGCAGCAGCTTCATCATCATTGAATGTAACAAGGATATGTGCAACTTTACGCTTATCTTCTTGAGTATAAGATGATACATGTTCGTTATAGTAATTCTCAGCCGCATCCGCGTCTAATTCAATACCTGCACTGATGTTCTTCATATCAACTAAGATATAATCAGCTGATGCTTGCTGTTGCGTTTGAAAGAATGCCTTATTGTCTTCGTAATAACGACTCACTTCAGCATCAGTCACCACCACATCGCTAGCAAATTTATTTACTGGAACGATAAGTTGGCTTAATTCACGCTGTTGATTTTGTAACGCAGCTAACTGTTTAACTTCACTTGGTAAACTAAACTCTGAGTTGACTAACGCATCTGTTAATTGTTGTTGTGCAAAATCAGTACGTAAACGTTCAACAAATTGTGCTGGCGTCATGCCGCTTTGACGTAATAAACTAATATAACGTTCATCATTAAATACGCCATCCGTTTGAAATTGCTCCATAGAAAAAATATAACTACGGATCTTTTCATCACCAATGCGTAACGCTAAATCATCTGTCATTTGCTGTAATAAATTTTGAGCAACTAACGTATTTAATGACTGTTGACGAACTTGATTTTGAAACTCTGGTTGTTCCCAACGCGCGGCAAATGATTCACCCTGTTGAGACTCTAAGCGAGAACGATCAGTTCTAACTTGTTTTTCAAGTGCTTGCTTTGAAATATCAACACCATTCACTGTCGCAGCGGATTGGTAACCACCGCCACCTAGATAGCTACTCACACCAGCAAGGGCAAACGTAACGATCACTGCGCCTAAAATAATCTTAGCACCCGGTCCTTGTGAACCTTCGCGAAACTTCTCTAACATAATTGTATTCTCTAAACTGCAATACAGTAAAAGCGCACCTCATGGTGCGCTTTTACTCAAAATTAAAATCAATAGCTTAAGATTTCAACGCGTCTTTTAATAACTTCCCAGCTTTAAATACGGGAAGTTTAGATGCTGAGATTTGAATCTCGGCGCCGGTTTGTGGATTACGACCAATACGTGCAGCACGATCGCGTACACTAAAAGTACCAAAACCAACTAAAGTTACAGATTCATCTGCTACTAGTGTTTCTGTTACAGATTCGATCATTGCATCAATAGCACGGCCAGCAGCAGCTTTAGAAATATCAGCTTTAGCGGCAACAAAATCTATCAGTTGAGCTTTATTCACTTTCTTCCCCTATAAAATATGACTAACGTTAATTTCGTTTATAACAAGGTTAGAGTGACTATTCAAGTCTGGGTAGACACTCTAACCTAATCAATCACACTATTTTGATACAACTTCAAAACCGGCGGGACTATTCTCTAGCGCAAGCTCTAGGACTTCCTCAATCCAACGAACAGGATGAATCTCAAGATCGCCAATTACATTGGCAGGGATCTCTTCTAAATCACGTTCATTTTCTTTTGGAATCAAGACACGCTTAATACCACCACGATGTGCTGCTAGTAGCTTCTCTTTCAAGCCACCAATAGGTAGTACCTCACCTCTTAACGTGATCTCACCAGTCATTGCAACATTTGCACGGACAGGATTACCCGTTAAGCTAGACACAAGAGCGGTGCACATAGCAATACCCGCACTTGGACCGTCTTTTGGTGTAGCACCTTCAGGAACATGAACATGAATGTCACGTTTTTCATAAAAGTCGCCATTGATACGTAACTTATCCGCTCGAGAGCGAACAACCGTCATCGCAGCTTGGATAGACTCTTGCATCACTTCACCCAATGAGCCGGTATAGTTCAGCTTACCTTTCCCAGGAACAGATGTTGTTTCGATAGTCAATAAATCACCACCGACTTCTGTCCACGCTAGACCTGTTACTTGACCAACACGACTTTCGCCTTCAGATTTACCAAAATCAAAGCGTTGCACGCCTAAATATTCAGATAAATTATCTTGGTTTATCGTCACAGATTTAAGTGATTTGTTTAGCAGTATTTGCTTCACAGCTTTACGACATAGCTTTGAAATTTCACGTTCAAGTGAACGTACGCCCGCTTCGCGAGTGTAATAACGGATAATACCCATTATCGCACTATCTTCAATGGTAATTTCTTTTGCTTTTAAACCATTACGCTCAATTTGCTTGTCCAGTAAATGCTGTTTAGCAATATTCAGTTTTTCATCTTCGGTATAGCCCGATAAACGAATCACTTCCATACGGTCAAGCAATGGACCTGGAATATTCATTGAATTTGATGTTGCGACAAACATTACATCAGACAAATCATAATCAACTTCAAGATAATGATCATTGAACGTTGTGTTTTGTTCTGGGTCTAGAACTTCCAGTAATGCCGATGCAGGGTCGCCACGCATATCCGATGCCATCTTATCAATTTCATCTAATAAGAATAATGGATTGCGCACTTCTACTTTCGCCATTTTCTGGATAAGTTTACCCGGCATAGAACCAATATATGTACGGCGATGTCCACGAATTTCCGCTTCATCACGTACGCCACCCAATGCCATACGAACATACTTACGTCCTGTTGCTTTCGCAATCGATTGACCTAACGAAGTTTTACCTACGCCTGGAGGACCGACAAGACAAAGAATTGGGCCTTTGAGTTTATTAACTCGGCTTTGTACTGCCAGATATTCTAAAATACGTTCTTTTACTTTATCCAAACCATAATGATCTGCATCGAGTACTTCTAACGCTTTAGCAATGTCTTTTTTAACTTTTGAACGTTTCTTCCAAGGAACTGAAATCATCCAATCGATATAACTACGTACTACAGTGGCTTCTGCAGACATAGGAGACATCATTTTCAATTTATTTAACTCAGCGATGGTCTTGGTTTTCGGTTCAGCAGGCATCTGCGCTTGCTCAATTTTCTCAGCCAATTGTTCAAATTCATCAGTACCATCTTCAGATTCACCAAGCTCTTTTTGAATCGCTTTCATTTGCTCATTCAAATAGTATTCGCGCTGGCTTTTTTCCATCTGCTTTTTAACACGCGTACGAATTTTCTTTTCAACGTGTAATAGGTCGATTTCAGATTCCATCTGTGCCATTAGGAACTCAAGACGTTCTGCAACGTTACTTAGCTCTAATACCACTTGCTTGTCTTCTAATTTTAATGGCATGTGAGCAGCCATTGTATCAGCAAGACGCGCAGCTTCATCGATCGCCGTCACTGAAGTTAAAACTTCAGCAGGGATCTTTTTGTTTAAT
>Ga0209292_1001476_pt1 | contig 28670 bp, 25 predicted proteins | sample GOMGulsemesocosm_2_FD_184634 | JGI IMG/M metagenome (GOLD analysis project Ga0209292, IMG submission 184634) | Methane-oxidizing microbial communities from mesocosms in the Gulf of Mexico - GOM9C Gulf of Mexico (SPAdes) (version 2) | ecosystem: Environmental > Aquatic > Marine > Cold seeps... | reverse complement strand
CATAACTTATACAGTAACTTTATCAGTGCCTTCAGATTTTACAGGCAACTTGGTAAATGTTGTATCAACAACCAGTGACACCCCAGATCCAGATCCAACCTGTACAACCTGTACGGATACAGATACACCAGCTCCGAGTGCTGACTTGGTTACAGTAAAGGATGATGGTCAAACGACCTATACAGCAGGAGAAGATGTTGTGTATACAATCACTGTAACAAATAATGGACCGAGTGATGCACAGAATGTACGAGTACAAGATGCATTCCCAGCAGGAATTACTGTTGGAAAATGGAAGAAAGGTTCAGGCTCTGAAACCATTGGGGCATTAGATGATACGACAACTACACTAGCCAATGGGGCAAGCATAACTTATACAGTAACTTTATCAGTGCCTTCAGATTTTACAGGCAACTTGGTAAATGTTGTATCAACAACCAGTGACACCCCAGATCCAGATCCAACCTGTACAACCTGTACGGATACAGATACAGAAAATCCTCAAGTTTTAGTAGATCTGGCTGTTGTTAAAACAGTTGATATAGCAAATCCATCAGTAAATGAGAATGTTACTTTCACTATTTTATTGACAAATAATGGGCCAGGTTTGGCTACGCTTATTAAGATACATGAAAGCTTACCATCTGGATATACATATGTATCTCATACTGTGAGTTCAGGAACGTATGATGGTTTTTCAACATGGAGTGTCCCAAGCTTAGCTAGTGCTGCATCAGTTAAATTAACTTTAGAAGTGACTGTTAATGGAAATGGAGATTACATAAATATTGCCAGTGTAGAATTTGTAGATCAAATAGATACTGATTCATCCAATGATTCTTCAAGTGCAAAAACAACCCCAATATGTTTGACTATTTATAATGAGTTTTCTCCAAATAATGATGGCGTAAATGACCTATTTACGATAGATTGTATAGAGCAATATCCAAATAATACACTAAATGTATTTAACCGATGGGGTAATACTGTTTATAAGAAAAAAGGATATGACAATACATGGGACGGAACTTCTAATGGGAGAGCAACAGTAAATGCGAGCAAAAAGTTACCAGTAGGAACCTATTATTACGTATTAGATTTAGGAGACGGTTCTAAACCAAAAAAAGGGTGGATATATATCAATAGGTAAAAATGGAGTTAACAAAAATGAATCAAAACAGTTCTATGAAGCGATCTTTTAAAATATTAACTATAGCAATAATTGTTTTTTTTGGAACAATAACGAATAGCTACGGACAACAAGACCCGGAATACACACAGTATATGTATAATACGATGAGTATTAACCCTGCATATGCTGGTTCTACTGGGGATTTTAGCATATTGGCATTAGCACGTTCACAATGGTTAGGAATAGAGGGCTCTCCAAAAACTCAAACATTAAGTTTCCATACCCCCATTAATCAGAGTGGAATTGGGATTGGGATGAATTTAATTAATGATAAACTGGGACCTTCACAAGAAGTGTATTTTGAAGGAAATGTTTCTTATGCTGTTAGAACAAGTAGTACTGGAAAATTAGCGTTTGGAATGCGACTTGGGGGGAGAATGTTAAGTTTAGACTGGTCAAAGGGAAGATATCAAACTCCAGGAGATGTTGTTTTTAACCAAAATCTTACTAACAAATTTTTACCAACGTTGGGTGCTGGATTGTATTATTATACAGATAAATGGTATGCTGGAGTTTCGGTTCCTAATTTTTTAAGAACTGAGCACTATGATGATTTTTTAGAGTCTACAGCAGTAGAGCGCTTGCATTACTTTTTTATAGCTGGATATGTATTTGATATAAATGAGAATTTAAAATTTAAACCAGCAGCAATTGCGAAAGTAGTTTCTGGAGCTCCATTATCTTTAGATATATCTGCTAATTTTTTGTTCAATGAAAAATTCACTATCGGAATGGCATATAGATGGGACGATTCAATAAGTGGTTTATTAGGTTTTCAAATTTCTGATAATCTAAATATTGGCTATGCATACGATTTAACAACATCAAATTACAGAAACTATAATTCAGGGACACATGAAGTGATGTTAAGATTTGAAATATTAAAGGCACCTAAATTAAAATCTCCAAGATTCTTTTAAATCCATTAAATATGAAAAAAATTACAATAATATTTTTATTCTTTTTTGTAGCAACTGTTTTTGGTCAAAGAAAATTTACTGCAGATAATTATTTTAGTGAATTTGCTTATGTAAAGTCTGCAGAGTTGTATCAAAAAATATATAAAAATGGAGATAGTACCAAGCTAGTGCTATCTAGGTTGGGAGATTCATATTATTTTAATTCGAATACAAATAAGTCTGCCTATTGGTATTCGAAACTGTTTAAATTATATGAAAAAGATAGTATTAATTCAGAGTATTATTTTAGATATGCTCAAAGTTTAAAAAGTAATGGTAATTACAAAGAATCAGATGCTTGGCTTTTAAAATTGAATACAATTCAATTCAATGATATAAGAGTGAATTCATTAATGAATAAACGTAATTATGCAAAAGAATATTCGAGTGTAAAGCAAAAATTCATCAAGATTCATAATTTATCTATCAATAGTAAGTATTCAGATTATGGCGCTTTTTCTCTTGGAAATAAGGTGTTGTTTTCATCAACAAGACCAAAATTCAACAACTCTGATGATCAAATATATGTATGGAATGAGCAGCCCTTCTATAATGTATACCAAGCGGAAAAGGTAATTTTCAGCAATGAAAAGAATATCAATTTTAGTGATTTGAAATCTGTCAAAAAAGTAATGGCAATAAGCAGTCCATATCACGATGCTTCTGCAATACTTACCAAAGATGGTAGTACAATGTATTTTACAAGGGATAATTACGATGGGAAAAAATTACAAAATGACCATAAAAAAGTTACGCATCTTAAGATGTATACTGCAGAATTGATAAATGGAGTTTGGAGTCATATTAAAGAGTTGCCTTTTAATAGCGATGATTATTCTATTGGTCACCCAGCATTGAGTTTGGATGAGAAGACCTTATTTTTTACCTCAGACATGCCAGGAGGTTTTGGTGCTACAGATATTTATAAGGTAGTAATTAAACCAGAAGGAACTTTTGGTGAACCTGAAAACTTAGGAAAAAACATCAATACAGAAGGAAAAGAAATGTTTCCATATGTTGGAAGTGATAACAATATGTATTTCTCATCAAATGGCCATATTGGACTCGGAGGTTTGGATGTTTTTAAAAGCAATCTAGAATCTACTAATGATAAAGTAATAAACTTAGGGATTCCGATTAATAGTAAAAAAGATGATTTTTCTTTTACAGTTAATTTTGAGGATAAGATAGGATATTTTTCGTCAAATAGAACAGGTGGGAAAGGAGATGATGATGTGTATTCTTTTGTGGTTAAGGATAAAGTACCTGTATGTAAACAGCAAATTGAAGGACTGGTTTTTAATAAGATAACTAAACAATTGTTAGCTGGTGCCAAAGTGTATCTAACAGATTTAAATGATGTGAAAATAGATAGCATGTTGGTTGGTGAAACCGCAATGTTTAAATTCGAAGCAGTTTGTAATACAACCTATAAAGTAATTGCAGAAAAACAATACTTTAAACCAGATTATAAAGTTTTTAGTACTCCAAAAATAAGTGGTATAACAAAGGTTGAATTGGAATTAGATATACAGAATGATTTTGCATATTCTGCTCAAGGAGCTTTGATTATAAAAATTAATCCTATTTATTTTGATTTTGATAAATCAAATATTAGAATAGATGCTTCTATAGAGTTAGATAAAGTCGTTTCAATAATGAAGAAGTATCCAGCATTGATAATTCGATCAAGTTCACATACCGATTCAAGAGGGAATGATGCTTATAACATACTACTGTCTTCAAGAAGAGCAATTTCAACAGTAAAATATATTGTTTCAAAAGGAATAAAAGGAACTAAAATTAGTGGAAAAGGTTTTGGAGAAACACAATTGGTTAATAAATGTTCAAATGATTCAGATTGTACTGAAGAAGAACATCAATTAAATAGAAGAACAGAGTTTGTAATTTTAAACATCAATAGTGTAACAAATTTAAAAACATTACCTAAAACACATGAAGTTAGACGAGGAGATACATTATATTCAATTGCTAAATCAAATAATTTAACATTGAAAATGCTGATGGAACTAAATCAATTAAAAGGCTTAAAAGTCTACATAGGACAGGTCTTGAAACTCAGATAGAATTTATTTTTTATAGAATTTGAACACCTCTTAGTAAAAGAGGTGTTTTTTTATGCAATAAATCGAAGAAATCATAGAAAAGCCGTAATTTCGCACATCGATTATACAGCAAGAAAAAATGAGCACGAAATTTACTGAATATAAAGGACTTGACTTACCAAAAGTAGCAGATGAAATCTTAGACTATTGGGAAGAAAATAACATTTTTGAAAAGAGTGTAACTACACGTGAAGGAAAAGAGCCATTTGTGTTTTTTGAAGGGCCACCTTCTGCAAACGGCTTACCAGGTGTTCACCATGTATTAGCTCGTGCCATTAAAGATATTTTCCCTAGATATAAAACGATGAAAGGATTCCAAGTAAAGCGTAAAGCTGGTTGGGACACACATGGTTTGCCTGTAGAATTAGGTGTTGAAAAGGAATTAGGAATAACCAAAGAAGATATCGGAACAAAAATTACGGTAGAAGAATACAACGAAGCTTGTAAAAAAGCAGTAATGCGTTATACCGATATTTGGAACGATATGACCAAAAAAGTTGGCTATTGGGTAGATATGGAAGATCCATATATTACCTATAAGTCAAAATACATGGAATCTGTTTGGTGGTTGTTAAAGGAAATTTATAGCAAGAAATTGATGTATAAAGGCTATACAATTCAACCATATTCTCCTAAAGCGGGTACCGGTTTAAGTTCTCATGAGTTAAATCAACCAGGAACTTATCAAGATGTAACAGACACTACAGTTGTTGCACAGTTTAAAGCCATTAAAGAAACATTGCCTTCCTTTTTACAAGTTGATGACGATGTACATTTTTTAGCTTGGACTACTACTCCGTGGACCTTGCCAAGTAATACCGCACTAACTGTTGGAGCAAAGATAGAGTATGTGCTTGTTGAAACGTTTAACCAATATACATTTGAACCAATCAAAGTAATATTGGCTAAGAATTTAGTTGGAAAACAGTTTGCGGGAAAGAAATTTAATCAAGTAGAAGACCTTGCTGAATTGGCAAGTTATTCTGAAGGAGATAAGCAAATTCCGTATACAGTTCTAAAAGAATTTAAAGGAGCAGATTTAGTTGGAATCAAGTATGAGCAATTGTTAAAATTTGCCTTGCCATATGAAAATCCAGAAAATGCATTTAGAGTAATTTCTGGAGATTTTGTGACTACAGAAGATGGAACCGGAATTGTACATACTGCACCAACATTTGGGCAAGATGATGCAGTGGTTGCGAAACAAGCAGTACCAGAAGTTCCGCCATTATTGGTGTTTGATACTGATGGAAACCCAGTTCCTTTAGTAGATCTACAAGGGAAATTCAGACCAGAAATGGGAGAATATGCTGGTAAATATGTGAAGAATGAATATTACGATGATGGTAAAGCACCAGAGAGATCTGTAGATGTAGAACTAGCCATCCAATTAAAAATAGAAAACAAAGCCTTTAAGGTAGAGAAATATGTGCACAGTTATCCAAATTGTTGGAGAACAGACAAGCCTATTTTATACTATCCGTTAGATTCTTGGTTTATCAAGGTGACGGCTATAAAAGATAGAATGCACGAGTTGAACGAAACGATTAATTGGAAACCAGAATCGACAGGAACAGGTCGTTTTGGAAACTGGTTAAAGAATGCCAATGATTGGAATTTATCTAGATCTCGTTTTTGGGGAATTCCATTACCTATCTGGAGAACAGAAGATGGTAAAGAAGAAATCATGATTGGTTCTGTTAAAGAATTAAAATCAGAAATGAAACGTGCAGTTGATGCAGGTGTAATGTCTGAAGATATTTTTGCTGATTTTGAAGTTGGAAACATGTCAGAAGAAAACTATGATAAAATCGACTTGCATAAAAATGTAGTTGATAAAATAGTATTAGTTTCTGTTTCAGGTCAACCAATGAAACGTGAAAGTGATTTGATTGATGTATGGTTCGATTCAGGTGCGATGCCTTACGCACAATGGCATTACCCATTTGAGAATAAAGAATTGATTGACAATAAAGAAACATATCCCGCAGATTTTATTGCAGAAGGAGTAGATCAAACAAGAGGTTGGTTTTACACATTACACGCAATTTCTACGATGGTTTTTGATTCAGTTGCCTATAAAAATGTAGTGTCTAATGGATTGGTGTTAGACAAAAATGGCCAGAAAATGTCTAAGCGTTTAGGAAATGCTACAGATCCTTTTGAAACCTTGAAAACATACGGTGCAGATGCAACGCGTTGGTATATGATTAGCAATGCAAATCCATGGGATAATTTAAAATTTGACCTTGAAGGGATTGCAGAAGTTCGTCGTAAGTTTTTCGGAACAATTTACAACACCTATTCGTTTTTTACCTTATACGCAAACATCGATAACTTTACGTATGCTGAAGCAGATGTTCCTTTAAATGAAAGACCAGAAATAGATCGTTGGATTTTATCAGAATTACATTCTTTAATAAAAAGAGTAGATCAATTTTATGGCGATTATGAGCCAACAAAAGCTACCAGAGCAATTTCTGAGTTTGTACAAGAATTTTTAAGTAATTGGTACGTTAGATTATGTAGAAGACGTTTTTGGAAAGGTGAATATGAGCAAGATAAAATTTCTGCCTACCAAACATTGTATACTTGTATGTTAACAGTTGCAAAATTAAGTGCGCCTGTTGCTCCATTTTTTATGGATAGGTTGTACAAAGACTTAACCCAAACAACACAGAAAGAAAATTTTGAAAGTGTACATTTGGCTGAGTTTCCAGTATATGATGAAGCATTTATAGATGCATCATTAGAGCGTAAGATGGAAAATGCACAAACAATTTCATCTTTAGTATTGTCGTTAAGAGCTAAAGAAAAAATTAAAGTACGTCAGCCATTACAAAAGATAATGATTCCGGTATTAGATGCTATACAAAAAGAAGAAATTGAAGCAGTTTCAGATTTGATTAAGCACGAAGTAAACGTAAAACAAATTGAGCTGTTAGATGATGCTTCAGGGATATTAGTGAAGCAAATTAAACCGAATTTTAAAACTTTAGGGCCTAAGTTTGGAAGAGATATGAAGTCGATTTCTACCACCATTCAAAATTTTAGTCAAGACGATATCATTAAAATAGAAAAAGATGGAAATCTTTCTATTAAAATTGGCGAAAAAAGTATACATTTGGATATCACCGATGTAGAGGTTTCTTCTAAAGACATTGAAGGTTGGTTAGTAGCAAATGCCAACGGATTAACAGTAGCTTTAGATGTAACAATTTCGGATGATTTACGTAAAGAAGGAGTTGCAAGAGAATTGGTAAACCGAATTCAAAATTTACGTAAAGATTCAGGTTTAGAAGTAACAGATAAAATTAAGTTGACAGTTTTAAACTTTGAAAACTTACAAGCTTCTGTCGAAGAAAATAAAGCATATATAATGACTGAGACTTTAACCTCCGAAATGGTTTTTGTAGATGCATTATCTGATGGTACAGAAATAGAATTTGATACCATAAAAAGTAAAATATTAATTAAAAAAATATAAGGATTATGACAGAGAATAAAGTCAGATATTCTGATGAAGACCTATCGGAATTCAGAGAAATAATAAACAAAAAAATTGCACGTGCACAAGAAGATTTAGCTTCTTTACAAAGTGCTTATAAAAATGATGCAAATAACGGAACAGATGATACATCTCCGTCATTTAAATCATTTGATGAAGGTGCAGATACAATGGCAAAAGAAGCCAATGTTCAATTAGCAATTCGTCAAGAAAAATTTATCCGCGATTTAAAAAACGCCATCCAACGTATAGAAAATAAAACATACGGTGTGTGTAGAGTTACAGGTAAATTAATACAAAAAGAACGACTTAAATTAGTTCCGCATGCTACTCTTAGCATAGAAGCTAAAAGAAAACAATAAATAAAGAGCTTCCAACCGGAAGCTCTTTATATTTAAAACTATACTTCCTTTTTATGTCAAAAAGAAATATTGCCATACTTACTATTTTTGTTGCGTTATTAATAGATCAAGCAAGTAAAATTTATGTAAAAACCCATTTTGAATATGGCGAATCTGTTCATGTTTTTAATTGGTTTAAATTACAGTTTATTGAAAACAACGGGATGGCTTGGGGTTTTGAATTTGGTGGTGATTCAGGGAAATTATTTTTAACCCTGTTTAGAGTTGTTGCTGTATTCGGAATTTTATATTGGTTGCGAAACACCATAAAAAGAAATGCTCATATTGCAGTTGTTATAGCGATTGCATTAGTTTTTTCTGGTGCTGTAGGTAATATTATAGATTCTGTTTTTTACGGAGTTATTTTTGATGCACCTGCACATGGAACTGCAACACTATTCGCAGAAAACCCTTATGGGAATTTGTTCTTTGGTAGAGTTGTAGATATGTTATATTTTCCTATTTATGAAGGAGAAAGTTTTACCTTTTTCAATGCCATTTTTAATGGCGCTGATTCTTTTATAACAATCGGAGTAGCGTTGTTATTTATTTATAGCAAACAGGCATTCCCGAAAGAAGAAAAAGAAAAGCCAGTAACTAAAGACTAAAACTTTGGAGAAAGCTCTATTAGTTTTTTCTGAATTCCATAAATAACCAATCCTGCAACATTTTTAGATTCGGTTTTTTCCAGTAAATTATTCCTATGCCCATCTACAGTTCTTGGACTTAAGTATAATTTTTCTGCAATTTCGCTAGTAGTAAATTGTTTGCAAATAAGTTCTAAGACTTCAACTTCTCTTTTAGATAATAATTTTTTATCCAAGTCGCTTTTAATTCTTTTTCCACTAGAAGATAATAAGTTTTCGTGTATTGTTTTTAGTACATTTTCATCATAAAAGAACCCTTTATCATATACTTCTTTAATGGTGTGAACCATTATTTTAGGACTTGTATTCTTTAATAAATAAGAAGAAGCTCCAACATCAATCATATTGGTAATAAATGATTTCCCATCATAACTTGTAAGTGCAATAATTTTAACTCCAGGATGTCTTTTATGGATAACCTTTGTTGCTTCTACACCATTTAGTTCAGGCATTTTTAAATCCATTAGAATTATATCTGGTAATTGCTCAGGATTTAGTTTGTCAATTAACTCTTTACCATTTTCTGCTTCAAATAGTATATGAAATTGATCTTCTCTTTCTAATAGAAAAGTTAAACCTCTTCTAAAAAGCTGCTCGTCATCTGCAATAGAAATTTGTATTTTTTGTTTCATAATTGTGGGGAATTAGATTGTGATTAAAACATGTATTCCTTTTTTTGGTTTGCTCTTAACAGTAAGTGTTCCATTTAGTAATTCAACTCGACTTTCAATATTTTTTATTCCAAGACCTTTTTTATGTTTTAAACTTTTGGTGTTAAAACCAATTCCATCATCAGAATACTTTAACAGTAAATTTGAGCTGTTTAATTCAAGAAATAAGTTAATATTTTTTGCTTTTCCATGTCTAATAGAATTATTAATGAGCTCTTGTAGAATTCTAAAAAGATGTAATTCTTTAGACTTGTTTAAGTGGTTATTAGGGTATTTCAATTTATAAGAAACGAGTACTTTCTTACTGGTATTGAAATCATCCACCAACTCTTCAATTGCAGACTGTAATCCAAATTTATCGAGTATTGGAGGTAATAGATCGTGGGCTATTTTCCGTGCAATTACCAAAGTTCTATTGGTAATGTCAATAATGCTTTTATTAACTTCTGTATATTCTTCTGGAGAAAGTGTCCCTTCTAATAATAAATTAGAGTTTAAATGAATAACATTTAACTTAGAGCTTATATCATCATGAAGGTCTTGTGCTATGCGTTTACGCTCATTTTCTTGAGTGAGAATGGTTGCGTGAATCAATTCTTTTTGGTGAGTAATTTCAGCAGATTTCTTTTCAAGTTCTTTTTCTATAATTTTTTTTCTAGAAAAGAAAAAGAACAACAACAGCGCTATTGCCATTAATAACAGTAATAGTACACCAATAATTACAATAGTAATTATTTGATTTTGATCGGAAAAAAGTTCTTCCATTGGGGAATTTTAGAGCATTATTTTATCTCTTTGATAAAATTAGTGCATTGTAAATATACTATTTCTACAGGCACTTTGATAAAAGAAAGAAAAAAACAAGTATTTATACCTGTAAATCAGTAGGCTTTTTTCTAAAATGTTTATACCATTCTAAAAAGATTAAAGCCTGAAACACAGCAATTAAAATAACATTAGCGTGCCAAATGATTCTATTAACATTGGCAGGTAAACTAGGCATTAAATTGCCTGAAGAAAAAATTAATGCACTGGGTAAGAAGTAAAGAAGTATGCCAGAAGTGAAGTAGATATAATTTTTATTAGAACTTCCCAATGTTTGGAATAAGTGAATTAATGCATAAAAAACTAAAGGAATTATACAGATAAAAATTTCATAAACATTAAAGACGTAATATAATTCTGGGTAAATCAAATATTGTATAATCAAGCTTGAAAGTACGACAGGTGTTACTATTTTAATAAGTTTTTTTATTTTTTTATTGTCAATAATTAAATAATAAAAATAACTCAAAAGAATATTCTGAAGAATAAAATAATAATGAGTTAGAAAGAGATTGTTACTGCCTTCAGTGTGTTTTTGAACGTATTCATGTGCTATTTGAATAGATACAAGTACAAATAAGTATGATATAAAAACGGTATATGATTGTTCTTTGTTTTTGTCCTTTTTTAGTAGATATACAATGAGGTTAATACCTAGAATTAAATATCCAATATAAGTAATTGTATCCATTCTTTACTATTTTAAATTATCCATTTAATGGACTGTCTTCATCACAATATGTTGGACACGGTCTTGAGAAATCGTAAATATCATCACCTTCTTCTGGGTCAGATACTAAAAGACCATCTTCTCCTTTTTTAGTAGAAATCATGTCTTTGTTGTTTTTATCAACACCAACAATCATTAGTTTTTCTTCAGTGATTTTTGCTCCAGTATCTGGATCTTCAAAAATTTCAATTCCTAAATAGGCTCTTACGTTCACAACTCCATCTTCGGCTAATACTTCAATTAAGTCTATTTTAGGAATGGTAAAGGCTCTGCACTCGTGGTGTTTGTTGTAAGTTCCTTCTTCTTTTCTCCATTTCTTAGCCCATTTTTTTGCAGTTTGTAATGTAATTGTGTTCTTTTTCTTCATGATAAAGTTTTTAAAGTTAAATATTAATTTAGTTATTAAAACTATTGTAAAAAATTAATATAATTGGGGTTAATACTTATTATCAAAGCAAAAACAGGTATAAATACCTGTTTTTAAAAGTACATTAAAAAATGTTTATAGACAACTTAATTTTTTTATAATAGGTTTAGATGGTTTCTATTAAAATCTTTAAATTCGTTCAATGCCTACAGCTCTAGAGATTCAAATAAAAACATTACCCAATTCTCCTGGTGTTTATCAGTATTTTGATAAAAACGAGGTAATTATTTATGTAGGTAAAGCAAAAAACTTAAAAAAAAGAGTAGCTTCTTATTTTACAAAGACCCATGAAAATGGTAAAACGAGAGTTTTAGTAAAAAAGATAGCAAGTATCAAACACATTGTTGTAAACACAGAAACTGATGCTCTATTATTAGAAAATAATCTCATAAAAAAGCACCAACCAAGATACAATGTAATGTTGAAGGATGATAAAACCTACCCTTGGATTTGCATAAAAAAAGAACGGTTCCCAAGAGTGTTTTTAACAAGAAAGGTCGTTAAAGATGGCTCTGAATATTTTGGGCCATATACATCTATTAAAACCGCCAAAGCGTTGCTAGACTTAATTAAGGAGTTGTATAAGTTAAGAACTTGCACCTATGATTTAAGTAAAGAAAAAATAGAGTCAGGTAAATATAAGGTTTGCTTAGAATATCATTTAGGAAATTGTAAAGCGCCTTGTGAAAATTTACAAACTGAAAAGAATTATCAAATAGATATTACAGCAATACGAAACATTATTAAAGGAAATTTTAAAGAATCATTAGAGAAATTTAATGAATTGATGTTGAGTTTTTCTTCTAAAATGGAGTTTGAAGAAGCACAAAAAATAAAGGAGAAAGTAGATTTGCTAGCAAATTACCAAGCAAAATCAACAGTTGTAAATCCAAGTATTAACAATGTAGATGTCTTTTCTGTTATTTCTGATGAGAGTTTCGGTTACGTCAACTTTTTTAAAATAGCGAATGGAGCTATTATTCAGTCACATACAATAGAAATAAAGAAGAAATTAGATGAGTCTGATAAACAATTATTAGAATTATCTATAGTAGAAATTAGACAACGATTTAACTCAACATCCAAAGAGATATATACTCCATTTGATGTAAATGTTGGAGACGATATAAAAGTAACGGTGCCAAAACTTGGCGATAAAAAACGAATTGTAGACTTATCTATTAGAAATGCACGATATTTTAGACAAGATCGTTTTAAACAAATGCAAATTGTAGATCCAGATAGGCATGTAAAGCGAATTATGGCACAAATGAAATCTGATTTACGCTTGCATGTTGAACCTAGACATATAGAGTGTTTTGATAATTCAAATATTCAAGGAACACATCCAGTTGCTGCTTGTGTAGTGTTTAAAGATGGGAAACCAAGTAAAAAAGAATATAGACATTACAATATAAAAACAGTTGTTGGACCAGATGATTTTGCGTCTATGGAAGAGGTGGTGTTTAGGCGTTATAAAAGATTATTAGAAGAAAACGAACCATTGCCTCAGCTTGTAATAATTGATGGTGGAAAAGGGCAATTATCATCTGCTTTAAAGAGTCTAGATGTTTTAGGCTTAAGAGGGAAAATTGCCATTGTTGGAATTGCAAAACGATTAGAAGAAATCTATTACCCAGGAGATTCGGTTCCGTTATATTTAGATAAGAAATCAGAGAGTTTAAAAATTATTCAGTTTTTAAGAAACGAAGCACATAGATTCGGAATTACTTTTCATAGAAATAAAAGAAGTAAAAGTGCCTTGCAATCTGAATTAGAACAAATTCCAACGATTGGTAAACAAACAATTACAACCTTATTACGTACATTTAAATCTGCAAAACGTGTAAAAAGTGCCTCTTTTGAAGAATTAGAAAAAGAGATTGGACATGCTAGAGCTAAGGTGATTTTTGATTATTTTAATACCACAACAACATGAGGAAACTTATATGGATCTTACTCTTAATTCCCTTTATTGTTTTATCACAAAAAAAGCAACCTACAGTTGGGTTGGTTTTAAGTGGAGGTGGCGCAAAAGGGTTTGCCCATATTGGAGTATTAAAAGAAATTGAAAAAGCAGGAATTCAAATTGATTATATTGGCGGAACAAGTATGGGTGCAATAATTGGAGGATTATATGCAACTGGATATTCTGCAGATCAAATAGAAACGATTATAAAAGAAACGAATTTTTTTACGCTACTTCAAGACATCAATCCACGAAGAGCAAAACCTTTTTTCGAAAAAGAACATGGCGAAAAGCACTCCCTTGTTTTACCCGTAAATAATGGTAAAATAGGATTGCCAAAAGGAGTTTCAAAAGGGCAAAATGTCCTAAGTTTTTTAACGCATTTACTATCTCCAGTAGATTCTATTACTAATTTTTCTAAGCTTCCAATTCCTTTTTTTTGCATTGCAACAGATGTAGAAACAGGTAATCAGGTTAAATTAATAAATGGGTCTTTACCGCTGGCATTAAGAGCAAGTGGATCTTTCCCAACACTTTTAGATCCTATAGAAATAGGAGATAAATTATTAATTGATGGTGGCATCTCAAATAACTTTCCAGTTGATGAAATGAAAAAAACGGGAGTTGATATAATTATTGGTGTAGATGTGCAATCGAAATTGTTTAATAAAGATAAAATTAAATCAGCCTTAGATGTTTTAAACCAAATTAGTAATTACGATATGTACAAAAAGAATCCTACACAGATTGCTTTAACAGATGTATATATTCATCCAGATATATTTAATTATACGGTTGTTTCTTTTGATAAATCTATTGAAATTCTCACAAAAGGAGTTGAGAAGGCTAAAGAGTTTACAGCCACTTTTGATAGCATTTCAAAATTACAAACACATAAAAAACAACGACCGATACTTAAGAATTTAAATAGAAAAATTTTAGTAAATAAAATTGAAATTATAGGAAACAACAATCACACAAGAGCCTATATTTTAGGAAAATTAAAATTGCATACAGGAGATTCTATTAGTCATTTAGATCTTAAAGAAAAAATAAGATATTTGTCGTCAACAGATAATTTTCAGAATATTAGTTATCAATTTTCTAAAAGTATAAAGGGAAAGAAATTAACTATAAACATTAAAGAAAGTACACAAAAAACGACCATTCGTTTGGGGGTTCATTATGATATAGTTTATAAATCTGGAGTGTTAATAAACTATAGTCAAAAGAATGTTTTATCTAAGAATGATGCATTGTCTTTAGGGCTAGTTATAGGAGATAAACCAAGATATGATTTCCAGTATTTTGTAGACAATGGTTTTTATTATAGCTATGGATTTAGCTCTAGATATAATAGTTTTAGAGCAGATGTAAAATCGAATGTACCAGGAATTAATAAAGTCAATTTACAATATACAGACTTTACTAATGCTCTTTATGTACAAACAACTTTTGATAGAAAATTTGCTTTCGGAATTGGATTAGAGCATCAAAAATTGATTTCTAAAACAGAAACTATTTCTACCAATTCTGATGCGCCATTTATTTTTGACGACAGTAATTATTTAAATGCAATTTCGTATTTAAAACTAGATACTTATGATGATAAGTACTATCCAACAAAAGGTGTTTACTTTGATGCGTTGTTTAAATGGTATATGACATCTTCTGATTATAATAAAGACTTTGTTCAGTTTTCTCAGGTTAAAGGGAAACTTGGTTTTGCGAAAACATTTTTTAAGAACCTTACGCTTCAATATGTTTCTGAGGCAGGTTTTACATTGGGAAAAGTAACCTCTAAAACGTCCGATTTTTTATTAGGAGGGTATAATGAAAACTTTATCAACAATTACATTCCGTTTTATGGATATGATATAAACGCATTGTCAGAACAAACCTTTTTAAAATCTACTTTTAAATTAAGGTATGGGTTTACAAAAAGTCAATATCTTCATTTTATAGCCAACTATGCTAGGGTGGATGATAGTGTATTTAATGGAGGAGAATTGTTTAATGATACAAAGTCTGGATATGCTTTTGGGTATAGTATAAAAACGCTAATTGGTCCAATCGACTTAAAATATTCTTGGTCTCCAGATACTAAAAACGAGTATTGGTATTTCAACTTTGGATTTTGGTTTTAATCGCAGGGAGATTGCTAATTGTGTTTAATTCCTTGATGTTGTTGTTTATTAAAATTAGCACATAAAAAAACCGTATCATTTAAATGATACGGTTTTTTGTTTCGATAAAAGTTATGCCTTACTTACTTTTTTTATAAAATTTATATTGTAAGTATTGGTAAGCATCTCTAGGTAATATATCTATCCACTTTTTGTATTTTATAAACCATTTAAAACGAATAGAAGAAACTCCTTGAGTAATGTAAGCTGCTACAAAAGGGTGCGCATTTAGCGTAATCTTTTTATAGTTTTTTCCACTATTCATAATTTTTTCTAATTCATTTTCGATCTTATCAACCAAAACAATTGGCGCTTCTACTTCTCCGTTGACATTCGGATTTGGCTCTCTTGTTTTAATCTCTAACTCTGGTCTAACTCTTTGACGAGTTATTTGTACTAATCCAAATTTACTTGGAGGTAAAATTTTGTGCTTTGTTCTATCAAAAGACATTTCATCTTTTAAATATTGATATAATTTATGCCTGTTTTCTGCACTTTGCATATCAATAAAATCGACCACAATAATTCCTCCCATATCTCTTAACTGTAACTGTCTAGCAATCTCTTTTGCTGCAATTAAGTTAACTTCTAAAGCGGTTCCTTCTTGAGAACTAGCTTTATTAGATCGGTTTCCACTATTTACATCTATTACATGCAGTGCTTCGGTATGTTCAATAACCAAATACGCACCCTTACTCATAGAGGTTGTTTTACCAAAAGAAGTTTTTATCTGGCGTTCAATTCCATACTTCTCAAATATTGGAGTTTTAGATTGGTGTAATTTTACAATATTTACTTTTTCAGGGTAAATTTCTTGTAAATAATCTTTAATTTCTTCAAATAAAGATTCATCATTTGTAACAATGTTTGTAAAAGTATCATTCATTACATCTCTTAAAATAGAAGATGCTCTGTTTAACTCGCTCAATATTTTTGTTGGTGTATTTGTATTTGCAATGCTTTTACACATTGTTTCCCAACGGGCTAAAGAGTTTTGTAAATCCCTATCTAGTTCTGCTACTTTTTTTCCTTGAGCAACAGTTCTAAGTATTACACCAAATCCTTTTGGTTTTATACTTTGGGCTAATCTTTTTAAACGTTCTTTTTCTTTCGGGTCTGCTATTTTTTGCGATACCGATACTCTATTAGAAAAAGGAACTAAAACTAAAAATCTACCAGCTATTGAAAGCTCTGAACTAATACGTGGTCCTTTGGTAGAAATTGGTTCTTTTACAATTTGTACTAATGTGTTTTGTCCTGATTTAAGGACGTCATTAATGCTTCCATCTTTGTTTATGTCATTTTCAAAGTGGAAATTTTTTAAAGTGAATTCTTTGTAATTACCTGTGCTTACTTTCTTAAGGAATTTTGATAAAGAGTTTACTTGCGCGCCTAAATCATGATAATGTAAAAAACCATCTTTTGGATAGCCTACATTTACAAAGGCAGCGTTTAAGCCTGTTAATACTTTTCCTATTTTGGCAATAAAAATATCGCCAACAGAAAACTTATTACCGTTTGTCTCTTTATTTAATTCCATAAGCCTACCATCTTTTAGTAAGGCAAAATCAATATCAGAAGAACTTGAACGAATAATTAATTCTGTTTTCATTCTGAATTTGGTTTTAGTCTACACTTAATTGTGTAGATGGATTAAATAAATTACAGGGTTTTTGCCTGTATGAAGTGTTTAAACTTCTTGTCAATGAACGTTTTTGTTGTTAAAGCAACAAAGAAAAAGTAAGCGAATGCTTACTTTTTCTTATGTCTGTTTGCTCTTGCTCTTTTCTTACGTTTGTGTGTCGAGATTTTTGCTCTCTTTCTTTTTTTACCACTTGGCATAATTAGTTTGTTTTTGTAAACCTATGAAAAAGGTTTAGATTAATACTTTTATTATTTTACTAATACATTCTTTTTTACTCCTTCAGTAAAAGTTTTTGCTGGTTTAAAAGCTGGAATATTATGTGAAGGAATCTTGATAGTTGTATTCTTAGAAATATTTCTACCAGTTTTTTCAGCTCTAGTTTTGATGATAAAACTACCAAAACCTCTTAAATATACATTATCTCCGTTCTCTAATGCGTCTTTTACCTCTGTCATGAATGCTTCAACAGTTGCTAAAACATCTGCCTTTTCAATTCCAGACTTATCTGAAATTTTTGATACGATATCTGCTTTCGTCATGTTAATATATTTGTATGTTTGTTTTTTAATTTTAAGGCTGCAAATATATGATAATTAATCTATTCCAAAAAGTTAATCTATTAAAATTATGTGAATATTATCATGTAATTTTGCAGAAGCGATTTAAATAATGAAATTTTCTAACCAATTAGTTTACTGGTATTTACAGAATGATAGAGATTTACCTTGGCGAAAAACCAAGAATCCCTATTTTATTTGGCTGTCAGAAATAATGTTACAGCAGACAAGAGTGAATCAAGGATTGTCTTATTATCTTGTTTTTATAAAGGAATTTCCAACCGTTTTTGACCTTGCAAATGCACCTGAATCTAAAGTGTTAAAGCTTTGGCAGGGATTGGGATATTACTCTAGAGCACGAAATTTACACTTCTCTGCAAAACAGATAGCCAATGAGTTAGAAGGAGAATTTCCATCAACCTATTTTGAAATAAAAAAACTAAAAGGTGTTGGAGATTACACGGCTTCAGCAATTTCATCAATTTGCTTTCATGAAGCCCAAGCTGTAGTTGACGGAAACGTGTATAGAGTGCTGGCGCGTTATTTTGGAATTTCAACACCTATTAATTCTACTACAGGAATCAAAGAATTTAAAGAATTGGCACAAACTTTAATTGACTCTACTCAGCCAGGAACACATAATCAGGCAATTATGGACTTTGGAGCTTTGCATTGCAAGCCTCAAAACCCGCTTTGCGAAACATGTCCGTTAAATACTAGCTGTGTTGCTTTAAAAAATAAATCGATTGCAAACCTTCCAGTAAAAGAGAAGAAAATCAAAATTAAAAAGCGCTTTTTTAATTACTTAATTGTGTTAACTCCAGAGAATGAAACTATTTTGTCAGAAAGAAAAGGAAAAGGGATTTGGCAAGGATTGTATGAGTTTCCTTTAGTTGAAACAGTAACAAGTAGTATTGATTCTGAAGTTATATCTAACTCTGAAGTGAATAAGTGGGTAGGTGCTATTGATGAAATAGTGCTATTTAATGAAAAGGAAATAATTCATAAATTATCGCATCAGCATTTATATACAAAATTCTGGATTGTAAAAACACCCAAATTAAAGCAAAATGTGGTTAGCTGGAGTGAAATACAGAAATACCCAGTACCTGTTTTGATTGCCAACTTTTTAGAAAACTTCAATCCATTAAATGGATATTTTTAGTACATTTGATTGACACATTATGATATAATTATGGCAGGTACATTAAATAAGGCAATGCTAATTGGGCATTTAGGGGACGAAGTGAAAATGCATTATTTTGAAGGAGGAAATGCAATAGGGCGTTTTCCAATTGCAACTAATGAATCCTATACCAATAAACAAACGGGTGAGAAAGTTACCAATACAGAATGGCATAATGTAGTTGTAAGAAATAAATTGGCTGAGATTTGCGAAAAATACTTATCTAAAGGAGACAAAGTATATTGTGAAGGGAGAATAAAAACGCGCCAATGGGAGCAAGATGGTCAAAAAAGGTACTCAACAGAAATTCATGTTGTAGAAATGACTTTTTTAACAACAAAAAAAGAAACAGTTAGGCCCGGAGCGCCAGTTGTTAATAAGCCCGTAGAAAACAAGCCATCTGAAGAAAACGACGATTTGCCATTTTAAAAATAAAACTAGTAAAGCTTGGATCCAGAACCCATATCTATATTTCTTTTGTTAGCATTTAAATTTGATTTGCTAATTACTCTTAATAGTTTCGTATTAATTGTTCTACTTATTTGCTCAGCCCTTATTTCAGGAACAGAAGTCGCGTTTTTTTCACTTTCGAAAACAGAATTAGATATCCAAACAGAGCAAACAAAAGGGAATAGTTTAGTTGTGAGGCTCTTAGAAAACCCAAAAAAACTATTAGCTACAATTTTAATTACCAATAACTTTATCAATATTTTAATTGTATTGTTATTTGCGGCCTTTGGCGAAATGTTATTGCAAGGCAAAGACTTTACGCTAGATTTTTGGATAATTGCCATACCGAGTTCAATGGTAAAGTTTACTATTGAAGTTGTAATGGTTACTTTTTTAATTTTACTTTTTGGAGAGGTTTTACCAAAGGTTTATGCATCAAGAAATTCATTGCAGTTTTCTAAATTGATGGCAAAACCAATACATTTATTGAACACTTTATTGTCTCCTTTTAGCATCCCCTTAATTCGTTTTACAAGAGTTGTAGAGAGAAGATTGGGAGGGAAAAACACTAGCTTTTCTGTGGAAAAATTATCGAAAGCTTTAGAGTTAACATCAGATAATAATACTACAAAAGAAGAGAAAAAAATATTAGAAGGAATCGTAACTTTTGGAAACACAGAAACGGTTCAAATAATGAAGCCTCGTATAGATATTTTTGCTATTTCAGATGAAGAGTCTTACAGTGATGTTTTGGCAAAAATTTTAAAGAATGGCTATTCGAGAAATCCAGTATATCATGAGTCTATTGATAATATTATAGGTGTTTTATATGCGAAAGATTTATTAGCGCATTTAGAGAAAACAAAATTTAAATGGCAGGATTTATTACGAGAACCATTTTTTGTTCCTGAAAATAAAAAACTGGACGATTTATTAAGTGAGTTTCAAGAAAAGAAAAACCATTTAGCAATTGTTGTTGATGAATATGGAGGAACAAGTGGAATTGTAACTTTAGAAGATGTTATAGAAGAAATTGTTGGAGATATTAATGACGAGTATGATGATGAGGACTTATCGTATTCAAAACTTGATGATAACAATTATGTATTTGATGGTAAAACCACTATTAAAGATTTCTGTAAAGTATTAGATGTAGAAGATGAGATGCTTTTTGAAGAAGAAAAAGGCGAGTCTGAAACCCTTGCTGGGTTTATTTTAGAGGTGTCTGGGAAATTCCCAAAGAAAGGTGAGGAAATAAACTTTCATACCTATACGTTTACTGTTGAAGCGTTAGATAGAAAACGAATAAAACAAGTTAAAGTAACTAAACACAATGCGTAAAATTTTTCTGGTTTTTATTTCAATAATTTTATTGACATCTTGTAAAGATGATCTATTGCCAAAACCTAAAGGATATTTAAATTTAACATATCCAGCAAATAGTTATCAAAATTTAGAATTAACGAGACCGTATAGTTTTGAAGTGTCAAAATTTACAATAATCAAAGACGAGAGAAAAAATTGGTTAAAGATTCAGTACCCAAAACTAAAAGCATCTGTAAACATTACCTACAGACCTATTCAGAATAACCTTAAAGAGTTGTTGACCGATTCAGAAAAGCTAGTGTATAAACATGCTGTAAAAGCAGAGCAAATTATCCCTAGAGATTTTGAAAATGATGAGTACCGTGTTTTTGGAAGTTTACATGAAATTTCTGGTAATGCAGCATCTCAAATACAGTTTCACTTAACAGATAGTACACATCACTTTATTAAAGGAGCATTGTACTTCTATACAAAACCCAACTACGATTCTATTTTGCCTGCAGTAGAGTATATTAAAAAAGACATTATCCGTTTGATTGAAACCTTAGAGTGGAAATAACCATGTGCCAACAGGAGTAAATAACCTTTTTTAAAATTAAGTACAAATACCTGATTTTCTTCAACAATTTGTGAATAGCTAATTAAAGCTATAATATTGATTTTTAACCAAAAATCAATCAATCATGAAATCAAAAATTCAATTATTATTACTGGCAACTTTAGTTTTGTTGTTAGGTGCTTGTACTCCTGAGTACAAAATCTCAATAACAGCAACAAATAATATAAATGCACCAGCTTTACAGTCGTTTTCACACGCTAATTCTGGGTCAGAATGGTTATTGTTTGCAGGAAGGACTAATTCAATAGGTTCTTCAGATGGAGGTTTGCATAAAATGATTGGAAAGAATAATTATGCAAGCACTTCTTTTCTGCCAAAGTCTTTCAATGAAAACATTTTCGTTTACAATGTAGAAACAGATGAGGTTCCTCATAAAATATCTATTACCCAAATGATAGAAACTGTTTCTCACAGATATAAGTCGTATCATAAAGACACTTTGCATAAGTACAGAAATGTATTTAAAAACACCAATGCTTTGGTAAGACAAAAAGGAGAGTATGTTTACGTTCTTGGTGGTTATGGCGCTATAGATTTTGAAGAGGGATCAAAAGGATATATTACCTATAATCATGTAGCTAAAATCCACGTTCCATCTTTGATGGCCTTAGTAAAAGGAAGCTATTCAGATGTTGATGAATCAAAACTATTTGCTTTTGGACAAAACAAAAATTTAGTAAGTACAGGTGGTGAACTTTATATTATTGATGAGAAACTCTATTTAGTTGGAGGACATAATTTTACGTCTAATTCTCAAAAGTATGTAGATGCAGTGTATCCTTTTTCTTTAGCTACAGAAGCGCATGTTTTAAAGATCTCTGTTGATAGTCCAATTTCTGATGTCAGTAACCCTAAAGCAATTGCTTCTGATGCGACCTCTGTTTTTAGGAGAAGAGATGGACCCGTAACAGCGTCCTTGTATTATAATAAGGAAGAGAGTAGATTAGAAGCAGGTATTGCTATTTATGCTGGTGTATTTAAACCGGGTGATGACCCTTTAGCTGCATGGAATGATGCTATTTATGTACATCCTAGCTTAAGTAGAGGTAATAGTAAATCATATACGTATGATGAAGCGTATAACCAGAAAAATTATAATGTGTATTCTAGTCCCGATGTTGTGGGTTATGATGCCAAAAATAAAACGCTACATACTTTTTTACTTGGCGGAATCGGTGATGGGAAATTAAATGATGATAATAAACATCGTTTGTCTGGGTTTACAAATACTGGAGTGCACATACAATTAAAAGTTGATGGGAGTTCATTAAAAAGTTCAAATACCGTTTTTAGCACTAATTTATTCCCAGGTTTTGACGCTAAGTCTCCAACTTATTATGGGGCAGAAGCGATCTTTTTTAAGAACGATTCAGCTACCTCAATAAAAGAGTCTAAAGAGATTATTGATTTGAAAACTTTATTTGAAAAGGGGAATAATATCGATGTTGGATATGTTTTTGGTGGAATAGAGGCTTTAACAGCTAATCCAGGAACTTATGGGAAAAAGCTTTCTACAGCATCTAACAAAATTTGGAAAGTTACTTTAACTAAAAAACAAGAATTTTAGGGGATTTTTTTTTATTATAATGAGCCAATTGACAAGTATGTGTGCATAATATGTTGATTGGCTTTTTTGCTTATCAATTAGGTCTTTACTTTTCTACTTTGCAGCCACAAGTAAAATTGCAATCCAAATAAAATTGCACCAGCTAATAAATGAATAGCTTGTGTTCCCATTGGTATTTCTGCGTAATACATCAGCATGCCTGTAATGGTTTCTAAAAAGAGTAGAAACACGATCCAGTTAACTAACTTGAAACCTAAATTTTTAATCTGGTTTAAGTAAAACATCCAAAGATTTACAAGAACAATTGCTATAGTAAATGATCTATGAAAATAGAATTTAAAACTCGGGTTTAACAAGCTTAATTTTTTGTTATCAAAGCCAAACTGCTTTACCTGTTCATCAATAAATTGACGAACTTGAGTCCCCATGGCAATTTGAACGAGACTAAAAACTGCAGAAATAATAAGTAATTTACTAAATAGAGAATGGTAGCTATATGTTTCTTTTTTCTCAGAAGTAATAAATCGTAATCTTAATAATATTGCAATAATCAATAAGCCACCAATCATGTGTATGGTAATTATTGTAGGTTTTAAATTGGAGTCAATAACAACCTTCCCCATCCAAGCTTCTACCAACATTAAGAATAATGAGAGAAAAGCAAGTATGGTAATTTCTTTGTTTTCTTTCCAGAATTTTGCAGCTGAAAAAACAAGAAGCAAAAAGAAGATTCCTGCTACAGCAGAAGATAATCGATTAATATATTCTGTCCAGGTATGGTATTTGTTGAATTTAGCGTAGCTGTGTTTGGTGTATTTTTTCCAATTTTCAGCAGAAAAGGTTAAGTAGGTTTTAATGTTGTTTTGTGCAACATACAAGGCTTCATCTTTAATGATAATCATGCCTTCGTTGTAATCTGTGTTTGGTTGCCAGGTAATTTGTTCTTCAGAGGTTGGCGGAATGTAATATCCAAAACATTTTGGCCAATCTGGACAACCCATTCCAGAGCCAGTCATTCTAACAACAGAACCTGCTAAAAAAATAACATAAACAGAAATTAGCGAAAGCTTAATAAATAAAGGAAGGTGTTTTTTCATGTATATTATTTGGAAACTTCATCAAAAGAATTGACACTTTTTGTGTTGTTTGCTTTGTATAAATCTCCACCAGCAATTCTGTTTACGAAAGCAATAATATCTTCTTTAGAAATAGTATTTGCATCGTATGCTACTAAACCTAAACTATCTTTGAAAATTACTTTAGCAGAGGTAACTCCGGCTTTTTTTGAAAGCTTAGATTGAATGATTTTTGCACAACCAATTTCACAAGTCATACCAGAAATATTAAAAGTTATTTTTTGTGGATTTGGAGTTGTTGCTACTTTTATTTCAGGGTCTTTTTTAGTTGCTGTATTGCAAGCGGTAAGAGTGAAAAAAGCAATGCCTAAAGCGAAAACTATTCTTTGAATTTTCATGATAAATTTTGATTATCGAATTATGTTGCAAATTTATCGATTTAATGTTTATTATAAATAGAAAACACCGATTTTTGTGCTATTAAAATTTTGAATACGTGAAATCTAGTAACCAAAAATGGCTGTATTTAGGAATTCTTTCTCTAGTTTGGGGGAGTTCTTTTATCTTGATGAAAAAAGCATTGATTGGCTTAACGCCAGTTCAAGTTGGTGCTTTAAGAATTATTATAACAGCTATATTTTTATTGTTGATCGGTTTTAAAAGCTTAAAACAAATTCAAAAACACCAATGGAAATATATTGTGTATACTGCAATTTTGGGCACATTTTTTCCCGCTTTTATGTTTGCTTTTGCGGTTAATTATTTAGATAGTTCTATTGTGGCGATTCTAAATTCATTAACACCATTTAATACAATAATTTTTGGAGCATTGGTTTTTGGTTTTGCTTTTAATAAAAAACAACTCCTTGGTATTTTAATTGGTTTGATTGGTACCATGATTTTAATTTTAAATGGAGCTGCCCTAAATCCAAATCAGAATTATTGGTTTGCTTTTTTAATCTTCCTAGCGTCTATTGGATATGCGTTTAACGTAAATATGATTAAAAAACATCTAAATGAAGTGAGTGCTTTAAGTATTACTGTAGGAAACTTTGTGTTGATGATTATTCCGGCATTTATAGTTTTGATAAGCACGGGCTTTTTTACAGAATTTGAATTGACAAAAACGAACATGTCTTCGCTAGGGTATATTACTATTTTGGCTGTTTTAGGAACAGGGGTTGCTAAGGTGTTGTTTAATAAAATGGTACAAATAACAACTCCAATTTTTGCATCTTCAGTAACTTATCTAATTCCAATCGTTGCTGTTTTTTGGGGAGTGTTAGATGGAGAGGAATTAAATTTCACACAATTTTTAGCCGCTGTAATTATTTTATTGGGTGTTTATTTAGTGAATAAAAAGAAAGAGTAGTTTAAAAGATTGGTTAACTTTCTGAGAGGCTTCTTTTTAAGAATAAAAAATGCTGTAAAATTTATAGTGTATAATAAGATTAAAGATGTATATTTGCACCCGCATTTTCACTAGGAAAGTGTGATAATTAAGTATAAATACGCAAAACTAATAGTATGTACGCAATCGTAGAGATAGCAGGGCAGCAATTTAAAGTAGCAAAAGACCAGAAGGTATACGTTCATCGTTTACAGGGAGAAGAAGGATCAAAAGTAACTTTTGATAACGTTCTTTTAACTGAAGACAAAGGAAGTGTAACTATTGGCGCCCCAGCTATAAAAGGAGTCGAAGTATCGGCAAAGATTTTAGGTCACCTTAAAGGTGATAAAGTAATCGTTTTTAAGAAAAAACGTAGAAAAGGTTACAAAAAGAAAAATGGACACCGTCAGTATTTAACAGAGATTCAAATTGAATCTATTGGTGCTGCAGGTGCAAAAAAGACAGCAAAAAAAGCAGCTCCTAAAAAGGAAGCAGCTCCTAAGGCTGAGGTAAAAGAATCAACTTCTGTTGATTATAGTTCAATGACTGTTGCAGAATTAAAAGCAGCTGCTAAAGAGCAAGGTATCTCTGGATATACTTCTTTGAAGAAAGCTGAATTAATTGAAGCATTAACAAAATAAGAAACCAAAAACTTTAAAACCATACAATCATGGCACATAAAAAAGGAGTAGGTAGTTCGAAGAATGGTAGAGAATCAGAATCGAAACGTCTAGGAGTAAAAATATTTGGTGGTCAGGCTGCAATTGCAGGGAACATTATCGTTCGCCAAAGAGGAACAACGCATAATCCAGGAGAAAATGTATATATGGGGAAAGACCATACATTACATGCTAGAGTGGATGGTGTTGTACAATTCAGAAAGAAAAGAGACAATAGATCTTATGTATCTATTGAGCCTTTCGAAGTTTAAGACTTCATAAATAAAATTAAAAACTCCCAAACGTACGTTTGGGAGTTTTTTTATGCCATTTTATTATGGTTATTTCAATATTGAAATGGTATTATATTTCTATTTTGTACATTTACAACTCATGGGTGTACTCTATAATTGTATTGTAATAATTACAACTTTTTTCTTGTCGATACTTGCGTTGTTCAATAAAAAAATGAAATTGTTTGTTGATGGAAGAGCCACTACTTTTGATAAACTTTCTGTTTTTACTGCTGATGATAAAGTGGTTTGGTTTCATGCGGCTTCTTTGGGTGAGTTTGAGCAAGGAAGACCTATTATAGAGCGTTTAAAGCAAGAACTCCCTTCGTATAAAATACTACTCACTTTTTTTTCCCCTTCGGGATATGAAATTCGTAAAGACTATGAATTGGCAGACGTGGTTTGTTATTTGCCAATGGATTCTAAAAAGAATGTTCGTGAATTTTTAGAAGTTGTAAACCCAACGATGGCAATTTTTATAAAATATGAGTTCTGGCCAAATTATTTAAAAGGATTAGAACAAAGAGACATTCCAACGCTATTAGTTTCGGGAATTTTTAGAGAGAATCAAATTTTCTTTAAATTACATGGAGGTTTTATGAGAAAATCTTTAAAAGCCTTTGATCACTTTTTTGTGCAAGACCAAAGTTCTCAGCAATTATTAAATTCAATAGGTTTAAATAATGTGACAATTAGTGGAGATACTCGATTTGATAGAGTCTATGAAATCTTGAATCAAGACAATCGACTTGATTTTATTTCAGAATTTAAAAATAATCAGTACACAGTTGTTGCTGGAAGTACTTGGGGAGAAGATGAAAAATTAATAGTAAATTACATAAATAATTCGGCTTCTAAAGATGAAAAATTCATCATTGCTCCACATAATATGAATACCAATGCTATTGATGAATTAAAAAAATCAATACTAAAGGAAACTGTTTTATATTCTGAAAAACAAGGCAAAACTCTTTCTGATTATGATGTATTTATTGTTGATACAATCGGGATTTTAACAAAAATATATTCGATTGCAGATGCAGCTTATGTCGGTGGAGGGTTAACAAAAAATGGTGTGCATAATATTTTAGAACCAGCAACATATGGTGTTCCAATTGTAATTGGGCCAGCATATAAAAAATATAAAGAAGTAGTAGATTTAGTTGCTTTAAATGGATGTAAAGTAATTGCAAATCAAAACGAATTTTCAACTATTTTTACAAAGCTAAAAGAAGGCCTAGGTTATAGAAAGCAACTTGGACAAATCAATCAGCATTTTATTAAAGAAAACATCGGTGCTACAAAGGCAACCATGAATTATATAAACAGTCAACTAAAATAATTAAAATGGAATTTATCTCACAACCCTGGGCTTGGTACGTTGCCGGTCCAATGATAGCAATAATATTATTGCTGATGAATTATTTCGGAAGAGGTTTCGGAGTGTCATCAAACTTAGAAACATTTTGTACCATTGGAGGTGCAGGAAAAGTATCAGACTACTTTAAAAAAGATTGGAAACCTCAAACTTGGAGCTTGCTATTTGTAGTTGGAATTATAGTTGGAGGATATATTTCTTCACACTATTTAATGACATCAGAGCCAATAGTATTGAATCCAGAAACGGTTTCTGAATTAGCAGAATTGGGATTTGCAAACGCAGGACAGTCATATGTTCCTTCAGAGATTTTTAGCATTGATAATATTTTATCTTTAAAAGGGTTTGCTATTTTAATTGGCGCTGGATTTATGGTAGGATTTGGTGCGCGTTATGCAGGTGGATGTACTTCTGGGCATGCAATTACAGGTTTAAGTAGTTTACAAATGCCGTCTTTATTAGCAGTAATTGGTTTTTTTACTGGTGGTTTAATTATGACTTGGTTTTTAATCCCTATAATCTTTTAAGCTATGAAAAATATTAAATTTTTAATTATCGGAGTAGTATTCGGAATAATACTAAGTAAGTCAGAAGTAGTTTCTTGGTATAGAATTTACGAAATGTTTAAATTTCAATCGTTTCATATGTTTGGAATTATTGGAAGTGCAGTTGCAGTATCAATGATCTTTATGCAGTTATTTAAAAAAGGAGCTATCAAAAATTACTTGGGCGAAAACATCCCAGTTAAAGACAAGAAAAAAGGATTGATAAGAACTTTAGTTGGTGGTACTATTTTTGGATTAGGTTGGGCATTAGCAGGAGCTTGTCCAGGACCAATGTTTGTATTAGTAGGCCACGGAATTACCGCTATTTTAATTGTGAT
>Ga0209292_1001470_pt1 | contig 28719 bp, 18 predicted proteins | sample GOMGulsemesocosm_2_FD_184634 | JGI IMG/M metagenome (GOLD analysis project Ga0209292, IMG submission 184634) | Methane-oxidizing microbial communities from mesocosms in the Gulf of Mexico - GOM9C Gulf of Mexico (SPAdes) (version 2) | ecosystem: Environmental > Aquatic > Marine > Cold seeps... | reverse complement strand
ATACTGACACCTTAACGGATTACGGTCAGTGTTAATGACTACTTCATCGCTATTTTCAGCAATGGCCAGTACTTTGGTATTAAGGAGTGTGACACCACCTAAGGCTACAAAACATTTGGCTAGCTGCTCGCAAACTTTTAAATAATCAACAATACCGGTTTTTTTAACCCAGATGGCTCCCAGCCCTTGTACATTAGGCTCGCGCTTTTTAAGTGCTTGTGCATCTAACAATTCAACCTCTAAGCCATTTTTTTGCGCGCGCTCAAACAGTGCTAACATGCGCTGCTGCTCTTGGACATTAGTGGCGACTAACAGCTTACCGCACTGTTGGTATTCAATGTCGTGCGCCTGACAGAAACTGATCGTTTGCTCTAATCCCTCCCGGCAAAACTGCGCTTTAAGGCTACCCGGCTCATAATAGATACCGGCGTGGATAACACCACTATTATGCCCTGTTTGGTGCTTGCCAAAAACCGCCTCCTTTTCAATAATGGCTATCGTTTTGCCGGGATTTTCAGATAACAACTGCCAAGCGGTTGATAGCCCGACAATCCCACCGCCAATCACCACATAATCAAATGTTCTACTCACTTTTTCACCTTTCTATAAAAGTGCAATCAATAGCGCCCCAATTAATTGCACTTAACATCACGCTTGCTGAGAATTTAATGGCGCTAAACCATCAGCTTGTGCTGTTTGCTTAAACACTTTACGGCTATAGATAAATATCGCCACAAAGACAGCCAAGCCGGCAAAGCTAATCAATAGCTGCTGGTGAGGCCACATCATAGCGACACCTGCCACACCACAAGCGATACGTAGCACCATATTGATCGGCGCTTCTAAGTAACCTTCCATAAAGCCTACTAGTGCATAAATACCAAATAGTGAGAAGAAGAACACCGTCAGTACTTCACTGGTTGAGCCGCCGATAAAGCCGGTGTAAGCAAATAGTAACGGCACGATATACAATCCCTTAGCTATCTTCCAGGCCATAAAACCGGTCGCCATCGGTGGTGTCTTAGCGATTGCCGCTGCCGCAAAGGCGGTTAGACACACCGGTGGTGTGACATTGCTATCTTGAGACAGCCAAAAGATAATCATATGTGCACTGAGCAGGGTCATTGCCAAGATTTCTTTATCGATGGCCATCTCCAGCAATTGGCCTTTAAAATCCCCCGGGACTAATGCCAGTATCTGCTGGGCATCAATTTCGCTCATCGGCGCTAACAATAAGCTAGCTTTTTCAGGGTCTACTAACAAAAATATACTCTGAGCAGCCTCTGGCAAACCACCAGCTACAATCATACTCAGTAACTGCGCCTCGGCAATCAAATTGTATAACGCAGGTGCTGACAGTGTGGCCAATACAATATAGGAAGCCGTCACTGGTAAGCCCATGCCCAACACCAACGAGGCGATTGCAATCAATAATATAGTGATCAGTAAACTGCCCCCGGCCCATTCGGTCACCATCAACGAAAACGTATTGCCAATGCCCGTCATAGCCACGACATTCACCACTAATCCCACGGCAACTAATAACATCGCAGTGGTCGCCATATTTTTAGCGCCCTGCGCCAGCGCGTCCAAGATATCTTTGAACTTCATTGGATTCTTCGATAGCCAAGAGGAAACCACCACAGAGACAATCGAAATACCTGCAGCATAAGTCGGGGTAAAGCCATAAATTAACAGCGACACTAAAACGGCCAGTGGCAACAGATAATGCCAGCCTTCTTTAAACACTTCCCCGATGGGTCTAGCATCTATTTCAACACAGTGTGCGTGCGAGCGCATCGCCTCTACGCGCACAAAAAAGCCCACTGACATGAAGTACAGTAAAGCCGGTAAAGCCGCTATAGCAATAATATCCACATAGGGAATTTGGGTATATGAAGCCATGATAAAGGCCCCGGCCCCCATCACAGGCGGCATCAACTGCCCACCCGTAGAGGCTGCAGCTTCAACACCAGCTGCAAACTTAGCCGGAAAACCTGCCTTGCGCATCAGTGGTATGGTAATAACCCCAGTAGAGACTGTATTGGCAACCGACGATCCAGAGACAGAGCCCATCAATCCTGAGCCTAGTACAGCCACAAAACCCGGTCCGCCGACAAAGCGACCCGCTGCGCAGCGAGAGAGTTCAATAATAAAATCGCCAGCACCAGATTTTACCAAAAAAGCGCCAAATAAGATAAACATGAAGACATACGTCCATGATATACGCGCTATCTGACCAAACATGCCCTCGGTTGAGAAATAACTGCGATAGAGCACCGTCTCTAAAGACAACCCTGGAAAGCTGAAGATACCGCTGACGTATTGTCCCCACCAAAAAACATAAGTAAGGGCAACGATGATCATCGCCGGTATAAACCATCCTGTGGTACGCCTTGCCATCTCTAAAGCGATAAAGATGGCGCTGATTGAAAATACCCAATCAAAATAGGCAAATTTTACGCCGCGCTCATACAGCGCATCTTCAAAACCGATTAAGTAGAGGCAACAAATAATGGCGCCAATACCGATTAAGACATCAAGTATTAAGGTCAATCGTAACCCCGCTTGAGTCTTGCATTGCATCATCGGCACCATCAGCGCACAAATTAGCGCAAAACCACTGAAGTGGATTGCCGAGACCCATAGTTCAGGAAGTGTTCCCAAGGTATTAAAATAGATATGGGCCAATGAAAAAACCACCCCAGCCCAATACACAAAACCTGTCGCCAAAGAGCCTTCAGCCCTTTGCGGCAACTCAAGCTGCTTCAGCTGTTGCTCCGTATCTGGATTATTTGCACTCGTCGTTCTACTCATAGAAAGTATCCTGTCGTCAATAGAGTCATGAAATCGGAGAAAAACAGGGAGAATAGTATTCTCCCTGTTATAGAGCGCGCTTTACTGCGCGATTAGATGTGCAGGAACCGTTAAACCGGCTTCTTTGTAGAAGCGTGCGGCACCTGGGTGTAGCGGAAGAGGAAGACCAGCGATTGCCTTTTCAAGTGCCATTGCTTTAGTGGCCTTGTGAATACCGTTGAGGAACGGCAGGTTTTCATAAATGGTTTTTGTCAGCAAATATACATCTTCTTCTGATACATCATCACGTGCGGCTAAAAAGTTTGGCTGTGCCATGGTATTGATATCAGTGCTTTGACCAGGATAGGTATTTGCCGGAATCACAAAACGCGTCCATAACTTATAGTTACCATTGGCTTTGGTAATTTGCTCATCGCTAAAATCTAAGATTTTGATATCATTGCCAAGCGCTGCGTATGCACGTGTCACTGCACTAGTTGGTACGCCTGAGGGAATATTCATGCCTTTGATGGTACCGTTTTGTAGCGCATCAGCACTTGGGCCATAACCCATGTGGGCAAAATTAAGCGCTTGCGAATCAATGCTTAAACCGCTGAGGATTTGACGACCAGAACCTTCAGTACCTGAATTCTTTTTACCGATAGAGAACTTTTCACCAGCCAATCCACTGATATCAGAAATATCACCACTTTTAACAAAGTCTGACTTAACCACAAACTGCTCGACATTTTGCCATAACATCGATACTGATCTTAGATTCTTTTGTGGACCTGAAGACTTCATTGCACCTTCGCCATTCCACGCCCAAGCGCCGTAAAGACCTTGCAAAATAGCAAACTGCGCTTCGTTTTCACGCAGTAACTTAATATTTTCTCCAGAACCTGCTGAGTTAATCGCAGACAGTGACGCTTTATACTTAGGCTGTAGCTTCACTTTAGTCAAAGTCGCCAGTGCAACACCCACGGGATAATAAGTACCACCAGTTGATGCCGTCGCTAAGATGTAGTTTCTATTTTCAGCACTCATTGCCTGAGCAGACAGACCCAGTGTTGCGCAAACCGCTAACGCTAATCCAGATTGCTTCAACAATGCACGTTTTGTTATTTTCATTTTATTACCTCTTATTGTATTTATGTCAGTCTCCCTCTTTAATGCAACCAGCGGGCCAACTTCCTAACAACAAGATAACCAATTGTTTTATATAAATTAATCATCAGAAAACAGCTAAGACCTCTCCCCTGATGAGCAAAAACTTGCTTATTGGTCGTCATGTGATAAGCAAGAAACAGCCGAATTTTAGTTTTTTTATCTCCCCTGATGACAACAGCCAAGGGAATAGCCTGTAAATAAAGACATTAACGCCCCGATTTCAACAAAAATTCAGTAATAGGCAATTTATTGCTTATCACTGTTTATGCGCTTAGCCCTGTTCTCCTTCATCAAAAAACTCCTGACGATTAATGTCGTATTTGACCATTTTTTGATTCAGCGTTCTTCTCGGTAAATCCAGCTGATCCATCACTGCTTTTATATTGCCTTGATACTTTTTAAGCGTTTGACAAATAATATCGCGCTCATAATTGGCCATCTGCGCGCCCAGCGATAATGACTCAACACCGCTACGGGACTGCTCGATAGTCAGTGTTTTAGGAAACAAAGTATCGGCCAGTGACAACCCGCCATCGAGGGCGTAACGTATCGCGGCGTTTTTTAGCTCTCGTACATTACCGGGCCAGCCATATTGTTGCATGACTTGGATATCTTGCTCTGTTACCCGTCTCAATTGACAGTTATGCTGGGTACAAGCTTTACGCGCGTAATGCTCAAACAGTAAGGAAATGTCTTCTTGGCGCTCTCGCAGCGGCGGTAAATTTAAAAAGGAAACATTTAAGCGGTAATATAAATCTTGGCGAAAACTCTCCTCGGTACGCAAATCCACTTTAGCCGCAGCCACTACCCGTAAATTAACTGGGATAAGCTGATTACCGCCTAAGCGCTCGATCACTTGCTCTTGCAGTGCCCGCAATATTTTTATTTGCAGATGCGCAGGCATGCTCTCTATTTCATCTAAAAAAAGGGTGCCGCCATCTGCATGCTCAAACTTACCAATACGCTTTTTAGCGGCACCGGTAAACGCCCCAACTTCGTGACCAAACAACTCGCTTTCGATCAAGTTTTCAGGAATGGCACCGCAGTTAATCGGTACAAAATGATGCTCATTTCGCCGTGAATACTCGTGTAAGCACTGCGCTACTAGCTCTTTACCAGAACCGGTTTCGCCATAGATAATGACGTTGGTCTCAAGCGCCGCACATTTTAATAGATCTCTTTTAAGCGCTTGTATGGAAGGAGAGATGCCGATAATGCGTGAATCGATACCAGAGCGTAAGGAAATGTCTTGCTGTAGGCGCAAGTTTTCAATCATTAAGTGGCGCTTTTCACAGGCGCGGTGTATCACTTCCACTAAGCGCTCTGGTACAAAAGGCTTTTCGATAAAGTCATAGGCCCCATTGCGCATCGCCTGTATCGCCATATCAACATCGCCATGACCAGTAATTAAAATCACCGGGAGTTCAGGAATAAGCTCGCGGGCTTTTTCCATCAGCTCTAAACCACTGATGCCCGGCATTTTGACATCACTCAAAACAATACCGGCAAAATTTTCATTGAGAAAAGGCAGCGCTTGCTCTGCACTTTCACAGCTGATCACTTCAAAATCTGCCATTTGTAACCACTGTGCGGTTGCTTGACGAATCATTTTTTCATCATCAACCAGTAATACTAAGCCTTTCATATAGAACAATTACTCCAGTAAGAAGTGTATATTTTTAACAAACTTACGCCCGCGCGGGGAAATTAAACCTGTGACAAATTAGGCTCCGCTAAATCATCGCTATTAAACGTTGCGATAAACAGGTAAGTCTACGCTAAAACAAGTCCCTTGTTGGTTACTACTGACGCGGATTTTACCGCCTAAATCGGTGACAATTGACTGCACAATGGAAAGCCCTAGCCCCAGCCCCTCACCAATCGTTTTTGTGGTAAAAAACGGCTCGAATAAATGCTCTAATGTCTCTGAACTTATCCCTTTGCCTGAGTCTGAAATGGTTATTTGCATGCACTCATTATTCTCACTGGAGGGTGCTATAGCCAACCGCAGCTTACATGCTTTATCCACTGGATTATGCTGCATGGCATCGCAGGCGTTTTGAATTAAATTATAAAGCACCTGTTCAACACGGGTTGTATCCCCGGCGATACAGGCTAAGTTCTCGGGGATATTTTTATCCAAGGTAATATTTTCAGCTTTAAATCTCACGCGGAACAACAGTAGTGTTTGATCAAAGGATTTGGCCAGATCAACGGCCATCAATTGCTCTGGCTTCTTAAAAGAAAATACTTTTAGCTGTCTTGTCAGTTGCGCCATTCGATCATTAAGCTGATTGATAATATCAAAATTATCCATCAACATAGTGCTTTTTTGCTCAGCGCTGATTTGTCTATGCTCTTTTTTGAATAGCTCTTTGCAAATAGAGACATAGGTTTTGATCGCCGTCAACGGCTGGTTAAATTCATGCACAACTGCTGATGACATGCGTCCCAATGCGGCCATTTTTTCCGCTTGCACTAACTCACTTTGCGCTTCTCTTAACTCTTTAGTACGCGCCAGCACTTTAAGCTCTAGCTGATCATTCGCCTGCCAGAGTTGATACTCTAATTTTTTAATTTGCGTTAAATCAACAAGTGTCACTAGGTAGCTACTCTCAAGTTTCGAGTGCATTGACTTAATTGAAAACAATATAAAAAACGGCCGATCATCAACGCTTAAACCACTGGTTTCTATAGACGTGACCGCCTTAAAAGGCTGTTTCCCCAATCCTTGCAGCTGATTAAGCAGATCAGGCTCCACCTTTGGAGGGTAGAGTATTTTACTAATATGCTGACCTTTAAGTCGCTCTAATGTATAACCAAATAGCTGAGTCACCATGGGGTTTATAAATTGCACGCAACCTTGGCCATTTAAAAGCACCAAACCCATCTGCGCTTGATTAATCATGTCGCGCTGAATCCCTTCATTGCGCGCCATAATTGCCTGCGTCTCAAGACGTGAAAGGTTCTTTAAACGCCGTTCTCGCAACCACAACAACAGCAACATAAGCGCTATACAGCTGGCAATACTATAAACTTTCGCTTTGTGCGCAGCCTCTATCGCTCCTCTTACTTTACTGACAACAGAGATTTGCCAATTAAAATCATCCAGTAATACCGACTGCAATAGCACATTGTGCTTGTCTTTAATTGTTCGGATATCTATCTGCGTACCATCTTGTAACTCTTTGAGTGCTTTTGGTCTGAATATTTGCTCAATGTTATGTTGTGGCCAGCTGTGATCACTGGCAAACAAAATGTGATTATTAAGACTGATAAAGAAGTTAGCAATTTTAGAAAATCTGGCGGCCAATAATTCATTGTCGATTTGCAATACAACCGCCCCACTAAAACGCTGCTTATTATAAATAGGGGCTGAAAAATAGAATGCGCCGACAGAGGCACTATCTGTAATAGAGGCATGAAAGCCCTTATTACCGTTTTTAGCCTGCACAAAATAGGGCTTATCGGCGTAATAACCGTGCTGAAAACCAGGGAACTCGCGGTTGTTATACACTCTTTTGTGCACATCACTGTGCGCGAGTACTTCCCCGTGCTCGCTAACAATAAAAATTGCAGTAACACCGGCAATAACATTAAACTGCGCAAGATAGCGCTCTAACGCCGCTTTATCATCACTTTTTTGCGAGGCGTACATGCGTTTAATATCGGTATTTTGCGAGATAATAAACGGTAAGTATTGATACTCTTCTAACACCGACCGAAACTCAATAACCACCTCTAATAAACGCGTTTGGCCATCGTCTTTTAACGGTGTCATAGCCCAGTTGTATGCATAACTTTGCACTTTCCAGACCACCGCTAGAGAAAGCAATAACGCTAACATAATAAGAAACCCAAGTTTTATGCGCAAAGCGGCCTCGTTAAGATTTGTCTAATCAGTATTTACCAAGCGATGCATCTTAATGCATTACGCTGCTGCTAAACACCGCTAGCTGATAAATTTTAAACAAAAAAAAGAGCGCCTATGCGCCCTTTTAACTCTAAGTACTTTTGCTAGAGCTTACAGTACTAACTTTCTGATGTCAGATAACACTGCATTCAAGTAAGTCAGGAAACGCCCTGCATCGCCACCGTTAATTGCACGGTGATCGTAAGATAAGCAAAGTGGTAACATCTTACGCGGCTCGAACTCACTGCCATTCCAGCGCGGTTTAATATCTGCTTTAGAAATACCTAAGATAGCTACTTCAGGTGTATTGACGATAGGTGTGAAACCTGTTCCGCCAATACCGCCCAAGCTTGAAATAGTAAAGCAAGCGCCCTGCATTTCATTTGGCTTGAGTTTACGGTTTTTCGCCTTTCCAGCAAGCTCTACCGCTTCATTCGCCAGCTCATAGATGGTTTTCTTATCTGCATCTTTGATCACAGGAACCATCAAGCCATTTGGCGTATCAACAGCGATGCCGATGTTGACGTACTTTTTAAGCACTAAGTGCTGGCCATCTGCATGTAGCGCTGCATTGAAGCGCTGGTGTTCGCTAAGGGCTTTAGCCACTGCTTTAATGATGAATGGCATCGGCGTCAGCTTAACACCTGACTTAGCCGCCTCATCTTTCATTTCCTTACGAAACACTTCAAGATCAGTGATATCGGCATCGTCAAACTGAGTAACGTGGGGCACGTTTAACCAAGCGCGGGCCATATTATCACGAGTGATTCGAGCGACTTTGCTGAGTTTTTCCAGCTCAATTTCACCAAACTGGCTGTAATCGATTGCTGGTACTTGCGGGATACCAGTACCTGTTGTTGCTGCGCCTTGGGGTGCTACCGCTGCTTTCTTGATAGCCGCTTTAACAAAAGCTTGCACATCTTCTTTAAGAATACGATTGCGACGACCAGTCCCTTTAACTTGACTTAAATCAACACCAAATTCGCGCGCTAAAACACGCACTACAGGTCCTGCATATAAAGCAGACTGGTTTTTCTTAACAAGATCAGCAGATGCTGCTTGGCCAGTTGCAGTCGGTGCTGCAGCAGGAGCCGCAACAGGTGCAAGTGTTGCCGCTGCTGGAGCTGGAGCGGTTGCTACAGGTGCTGGAGCCGCTTGCCCCACAACTTCAAGACTTAAGATAACATCGCCAACGTTGCAAGTAGTACCTTCTTGCATGGTGACAGATTTAACCACTCCTGCTTTAGGGGCAGGCACTTCCATCGCGGCTTTGTCTGTTTCAACCGCAATCAGGCTATCGCCTTCAGCGACGCTATCACCCGCTTTAACCATCACTTCAACAACGTCAACATCCGCAGCGCCTGATAGATCAGGGACTAAGATATCTTCAACGCCGCCGCTAACAGGAGCAGATGCTGCTGCAACAGCAGCTGGAGCTTCAGCTACTGGGGCAGGTGTCGCATCAGGGGCTGACGCCGCCTCTCCAACCACTTCAAGTGTTAAAATAAGATCGCCAACGTTACAAGTGGCGCCTTCTTGCATGCTAATAGAAGAGACAACACCGGCTTTAGGTGCAGGCACTTCCATCGCCGCTTTATCAGTTTCGACGGCAATCAGACTATCGCCTTCAGCTACGCTATCGCCAACTTTCACCATCACTTCTACAACATCAACATCAGTAGCACCTGATAGATCAGGGACTAAAATGTCTTCAACACCACCGCTAACAGGTGCTGGTGCTGGTGCAGCAACTGGAGTCGGTGCTGCCTCTACTGTTACTGCAGCAGGCTCTGCTACAGGTGCAGCTGCTTGAGTGGCTGTGCTCAAGGTTAAGATCGCGTCGCCTAAGTTACAAACGGCGCCTTCTTGCATAATTACTTCGACCACAGTACCCGCTTGTGGTGCGGGTACTTCCATGGCTGCTTTATCTGTTTCTACTGCGATTAAGCTATCGCCTGCTGCGATTACATCACCGGCTTTAACCATTACTTCAACAACATCTACGTCGGATGCGCCACTTAAATCTGGTACTGAAATTGTGATTGTCGTCACTATTTTTACCTCTATATCTCTCATGAACCAAAAGCTGAGTCGGTTTACAACTCAGCCTTTGACACCGCAAACCTCAAACTCTTATACAGTCCAAGGCGCTACTTTTTCTGCATCGATGTTGAATTTCTTCATCGCTTTAAGTACGTCAGCGCCTTTGTACTTACCCTGCTCTTGCAGAGATCTTAGGGCAGCAATCACCACGTAGTAGCGGTTAACTTCGAAGAACTCACGTAATTTTTCACGTGTATCTGATCGACCGTAACCATCAGTACCTAATACTTTGTACGTTTGTGGGATATGAGCACGCAATTGGTCAGGGTACATACGCATGTAGTCAGTGGCGGCAATAACAGGTTCTTCACCGGCTAGACACTCTGTCACATATGCGGTGCGCTGCTCAGCTTCGGGATGCAGGAAGTTGTAACGTTCAACCGCTAGCGCTTCACGTTTAAGCTCGTTGATAGATGTTGTGCTCCAAACATCAGATTCAACACCAAAGTCGCTACGCAAAATTTCAGCCGCTGCGCGTACTTCGTTTAAGATAGTACCGCAACCAATTAGCTTAACTTTCAGCTTGCTGTCACTGCCTTCATCAAGCAAGTACATACCTTTGATGATGCCCTCTGCTGCGCCTATAGGCATATCTGGGTGGCCGTAATTCTCGTTCATGGTAGTGATGTAGTAGAAACGATTTTCCGCTTCTTTAAACATACGTCGTGTACCGTCTTGAATGATCACTGCAAGCTCGTAGCCATAAGTTGGATCGTAGGAGACACAGTTAGGTACCATTTGCGCCATCAGGTGCGAATGACCATCTTGATGCTGTAAACCTTCACCGTTAAGCGTTGTTCTACCGGCAGTCGCTCCTATTAAGAAACCACGTGCCTGCATATCACCCGCCGCCCAAATAAGATCCATAACACGCTGGAAACCAAACATTGAGTAGAAGATATAAAACGGAATCATTGAGCAGCCGTTGTTGGCGTATGAAGTGGCACAGGCCATCCACGCTGACATAGCACCTGCTTCGTTGATCCCCTCTTCAAGGATTTGACCGGTCTTTGATTCTTTGTAGTACATGATCTGATCAGAGTCATGCGGTGTATAGCGCTGACCTGCTGATGAGTAAATACCTAGCTGGCGGAACATGCCTTCCATACCAAACGTACGCGCTTCATCAGGAATAATTGGCACGATATTCTTACCAACTTTTTTATCTTTAAGTAGCGTATTCAGAACTCTGTTGAAGCCCATCTGGCTTGACATAGTACGCTTGCCACTGCCTTTTAGACTGTTGCCAAAATCTTCTAATGGCGGCGTCTCAAGTACAGGGAATTCTGTTCGACGAATAGGGTATGCACCCCCTAGACTGTTACGTCTATCCATCATGTAACGCATTTCAGGCGAATCAGGAGACGGACGGTAGTAGGGCATGCCCTTCAACTGGTCGTCAGCTAGCGGAATATTGAAGCGATCACGGAAATCTTTGAGATCGTCCATCGCTACTTTCTTCATCGAGTGTGTATCGTTTTTAGCAAGACCCGACTTACCCGTGCCGTAACCTTTAACTGTTTGCGCAAGGATTACCGTTGGCTGGCCTTTGTGATTCATTGCCTGATCGTATGCTGCATATACTTTGTAAGGATCGTGACCACCGCGATTGAGCGCCATGATCTCGTCATCGCTCATGTCCGCTACCATTTCTAGTAACTCAGGGTACTTACCAAAGAAATGCTCACGTGTGTAGGCGCCGCCATTTGCTTTGTAGTTTTGTAACTCACCGTCACACACTTCATCCATACGCTTTTGTAATAGACCGTGCTTATCTTTAGCGAATAGTGGATCCCAATGACGACCCCATAGACACTTGATAACGTTCCAGCCAGCACCGCGGAAAGCTCCTTCTAATTCTTGAACAATCTTACCGTTACCACGTACTGGGCCATCTAAACGCTGTAAGTTACAGTTAATCACAAACACTAGGTTTTCAAGTTTTTCATAACCGGCAAGCGTCAGCGCACCTAAAGCTTCTGGCTCGTCACACTCACCATCGCCGAGGAATGCCCAAACTTTGCGATCGCCGCGATCAATCATGCCACGGGCAGATAAGTAACGCATAACGTGCGCTTGGTAAATCGCTTGGATAGGACCAAGGCCCATAGAGACCGTAGGGAATTGCCAGAAGTCAGGCATTAACCAAGGGTGTGGGTATGAAGGTATACCTTTGCCGTCCACTTCACGACGGAAATTATCGAGTTGCTCTTCAGTTAAACGCCCTTCTAAATAAGCGCGCGCGTAGATACCAGGAGAGATATGCCCTTGGAAGAAAACCATGTCAGCGTCTTGGCCGTTAGCGTTTTCATTACCGCGGAAGAAATAGTTAAAACCTACATCGTATAATGTCGCTGACGATGAGAAACTCGAAATATGGCCACCTAGCCCGTCATCGTTATCGTTGGCACGCATAACCATTGCCATTGCGTTCCAGCGAATAAATGAACGGATACGACGTTCAACAAACAAATCACCCGGCATACGTGTTTCATCTACCGGCGCAATCGTATTGCGGTAGGGTGTTGTTAGCGCAAAGTTAGTGCCAACTCCTATTTCTTGTGCTCTTCGGCCCAATTGACTTAAGATATATTCAGCGCGCTTGTCGCCGTCATTTTTTGCCACAGATTCCAGTGCTTCTAGCCATTCTGAAGTTTCTGTAGGATCAATATCGTTAATTAAATCGTTCTGCATATCGCTATCTAGACTCATTGAGCAATCTTCCCATTTTTAACAAAAAAAAGCCCACCGGGCTACGAGTGAAACCTTCTGCACTATTTGTTTTATCTGGCACTTTCTGGGGCACCTTTAACAATAGTACAAAATCGCACTCAAAACCGATTGGCTTTGTTTAAATCTACGCTATTAATTTGTAGTAATACTACATTTTTATGCCCTAAATGTCTATAAACGCAGGTCTTGAGAACACTTTTAAAGCATTAGGTAGTATTAATACAAACAAATATTGTGTCATTTGGCATCAACACTTCAAGTAATGACGCAGCAACACACCTACTATCTAAACAAGTAAATCTATTTATTTCTTATATTTCAAATAATTACTAGCCCTTGCGGAATTTATTTAGATAACTACCTTAACAGAATTTTCTATTAATTCGCAACCTTTGCCAATTGATTAAAACAGCGCCAAAAACAGTTCACATGCCTGCACTAAAATAACTTTCAAAGCATAGAAAACAACTCCAAATTAAAAATAAGATATTGTTTTTATTATATTTATTTAAAGATCCTGAATATCAAAGCCAAACCCAAACAATGGCTTGTATTTTATTGCCACGCTATGAAACCGTTTGATCCGACTCTGTATTTTCTAATCTAGTCGCACACATTTTGAATATTGCAAGCATCATAAATCATTATATAAATTGGCAGTAGGGCATCATTATAGGCACAGCAAAATTGTTATACACCTAGATGAATCAGGCGAAGCCTCAGAAAGTAGTAAATAATCCCCCAGATGCTCTCTGTTGCTAACTAAACGGTCAACCCCCATAAAAAAGAGAACCCTGACCTTGAAAAGGATCGACGCAAATGGTCAGTCTTTTACCAGCACTGTGACAAAACAAATACAGTCGCATTGTTTCAACTCTAGCTGGCGGCTTAACTTTCCTTTAAACGTCAGCACCCTCTAGGGTGTACAAAATAGTTGCTGCACTTTGTTAATGGTTTTTGCGGGGCAACCAGCCCGTCTGTCGTATTTACCTCAATCACAAATTATCCTGCAGCTTGGGGGCTTTGGGACTTATTCGCTACCTCAATCATTAAGTGTTTTATAAAATCAAGCTAGTTCCAACAAACCATAACTTGAATTACCTTTTCAATGCTCACCGCCAAATTCAGCATTATGCTATATCGAGTCATATATTATGCTAGCGGCAAACACTTATGAGCCACTGCTTCTTGCAACAAAAATCCGCACCTGCAAAGCGCAACATATTGGTTATGCGCTCAAATTGAAATATATCAAGATCCGCAGTTTGCCTGAGCATTTTGAAATACCTGCGAGAATCAAGAGCAACGCTAACGCAAGCAACACGGTTACTGACTTAGTTTTTCGTCAACTCCACTTGTGACTGCAATCAATAACAAAGCGTTAATCCTCATCTGAACATGCTCATTTACAACAACAAACTCCAGTATATTGACGCTTTTATTCTTACCTTTCGCCGCTACTGCACAGCGCTTCCTCAATACCAATGCTGAAACCATCGATGCATAGAATAAGATGGATTGAATTTATAGCCAATTTCGAAGATTGCGATCTCTCAACACCTATCAACAACAACTTTCTGCTCTAAGTTCAGTACCTCTTACAATGATTAATATATACTCAATTCACTTTATATTCCCATACATACAAAAACATAACTTCTGTAGGATACACATTGGAAATCACCTTTATCGCCGAGCGAATTTTCACCACCATATTTCCCATGCTGATGATCGTCACTATCGGCTACTTTTACGCCCGCAAAAAACCAATGAACATGGGTGTGGTAAACAGCCTCAATATTGATGTTTTCATACCGGTACTTATATTCTCGGTACTCAGCGCTAAATCATTTGAACTGGCGCCTTTAAAAAACTTGGCAATCGGCGCGATCATCATCATCATCATAGGCTCGGGAATTATTCTGTTACCACTGTGCAAAGTATTAAAAGTTGAACCTAAAACCTTTATCCCTCCGATGATGTTTTCGAACAGCGGCAACTTAGGTTTACCTTTGTTGTTACTCGCCTTTGGCGACAGCGCGTTAAACGCTGCAATCGTTTTATTTATCGTAGAAACTGGACTGCATTTTTCACTGGGTCTCTACATACTTGACAGGAAAACCAGCCCTCTTACAGTACTGCGACTGCCATTAATTTTAGCCACTTTGGCCGGACTTGCCTTTTCAAGTTTTAACATTGAACTGAGCGAAACGATTAAAACGCCATTAAAAATGATGGGAGATGTCTCTATACCACTCATGCTATTTGCACTAGGCGTGAGGATGATTGATATTGACTTCTCAACGTGGAAGGTGGGGATGTGGGGCACGATTCTAGCACCTGTCAGCGGTATTATTATCGCCTTAGCGCTACAACCTTGGCTGTCTCTGAGCAAAGAACACTTTGCCTATTTAATCATTTTTGCAGCATTGCCCCCCGCTCTACTCAATTACATGGTAGCCGAGAAATACAATCAACAACCCGGTCAAGTCGCATCCATTGTACTGATTGGCAATGTCGGCAGTTTAATTGTACTGCCTATCACTTTGTATTATGTGCTTTAAGCTAAGAGCGCACCGAACAACTGCTAAGCTCCTTTACCGCTCAACAGTTTTTGTGGTTGAGAGACCATTCACAATTGGGTGGGTTACCTTCAGAAAAACATAAACAATGAACATAAAACCTGCCGCTGGAATCGCTGCTAATAAAGAAAAAACATAGTTGCTAGACTTCAATTGCAGCCCTAGACACCCCAAGCCCAGTTAGCAATAGATAAACACCGCTGTGAGTTAATCAATCCTCTGTACAAGAGGCGCTTCACTGGAAAGCGCGAACTAAAGCAACAAAACCATAACGACTCGATAACTGGTTACTATTGATTAAGGGCGGGAAGCTGCGCTATATACCCGCTTATAAAACAGCAAGCGTTTGATTATTATTGAGTACTGATCATCTGTAATTTTTGCTTACGCGAGAGTTTTTTAATCGCGGCTTCGCGCTGACAAGCATGCGATCTATTTTTACAGCGCTCTGACCAAAGCATAACCACTGGGCGGCGCGCTTGAGTGTAACGCGCGCCCCCTTTTTTCATGCCATTGTGCTCTTGCTCGCGACGGACACAGTCAGTTGTCACCCCTGCATATAAAGTATTGTCCGCACAGCGCAGCATATATACATACCACTGTGAAACAGACTTCTCACTGGCACAAACACTCCCTTCAGCCATCTTTATATTGCGGAGATCTCGGTTAGATGATTAGCGCCAAACCACTGCAACTGCTCTTGCAACAACACGACTTGCCCGACGATTATTAGCGCTGGAGCGGCCAATTTTGCGGACGCTTGGAGCTCGACTAAATTACTCAAATTACCGACCAATACTTGCTGATCGACACAAGTCCCTTTTGAAACAATGGCTGCTGGTGTTTGATCATCCTGCCCCGCTTGCACTAATTTTGCACAAATATCAGCTAAATTATGCAGCCCCATATAAAATACGACAGTCTGGCCGTCCCTGACCAGCTGGGTGTAATCTAGCTCAGAGCTGCGGTTTTTCTGCTGGCCAGTCACGTAGGTGACACTCTGTGCATAATCTCTATGGGTGAGCGGAATCCCGGCGTAAGTTGAGCAGGCACTGGCCGCGGTAATTCCCGGCACCACTTGAAAGGGAATTCCCTGCTCTTTAAGCAGCTGTAACTCTTCGCCACCGCGGCCAAAAATAAACGGATCTCCGCCTTTTAAGCGCACCACTCGGCGCCCTTTTTTGGCGTGATCAACCAACATTTGATTTATGTTTTGCTGAGGTACCGCATGATTATCACGCTGCTTCCCGACAAAGACTAAATCGGCATCGCGACGACAAAGCTCCATCACTTCTTTTGAAACTAGCGCATCATAGAGCACAACATCGGCTTGCTGCATTAACCGCAGCGCTTTGAAGGTTAATAATTCTGGATCGCCAGGACCTGCCCCCACGAGATAAACCTCTCCAGCTGGCAGCGAGGTATTGGCATCTGCTAGCTTTTTTTCCATCAGCTGGTAAGCATCTTTTTCACGACCAGCGAGCATCGTTTCAGCGACTTGCCCCTGTAGGATACTCTCCCAAAAATGACGACGCTGATTGATGGTCTTAAACTTCGCCTTCACCTGCTCGCGAAACTGACCAGCTAACTCGCCAAGTTTACTGTAGCCATTGGGAATGAGTGTTTCTAGTTTGGCCCGCAACACTCTTACTAATACAGGCGCTTTGCCACCGGATGAAATAGCGATGACAATCGGCGAGCGATCCACGATAGCGGGAAAAACAAAAGTACAAAGCGCTGGATTATCAACGACATTAACCGGAATATTACGCGCGAGGGCATCGGCGTAAACTCGCTCGTTTAACGCTTGATCGTCTGTCGCCGCTGTGACCAATAACTTATCATCAAGTAAAAGATCAGAATACTCGCCAATGATCGATATACCATTGTTATCTTTCAACAACTGCGCCAGTTGCGGATCAATTTCTCGACTAATGACTGTGACAATTGCTTTAGTACGCACAAGCAATCTCGCTTTGCGCAACGCAACTTGGCCACCGCCGACTAAAAGGGCATTTCTGTTTTCAAGTTTAAAAAAGAGCGGTAAATAATCCATGGATGTCACACTTATAACAAGGTTGAGATCTGTGCATAACCACTGCGCTGGATAACAGGACATGAAAAATCGGCAAAATACGCTTTTAACAAATATATCGCGCTATCTAGCCTCTTCAACACCTTGCTATTATCCTCATTGGGCGCGCTATGCAAAGGCCTCAGGTTAATAAAGGTCTCATTATGTCAGCCAAATCCGTATTAGACGACATTTTTTGCCGCAAAGTTGTAACTTCTACAAAAAGAGAGACTTAGTGAGGGGCTAAGGCAGAAAAATACATTTTGGGAGCGTTTATTTGCCAATGATATGGCAGCTATTTTTGCTACGAGAGTTCATATACGACAAATAGCAGCCAGCTTATCCCATCACACAAACAGCTGGCATTGTTACTCTTTAGATTTTGGTATGCAATCCGCACTCGCGATTGTCGAGCGCTTTAGTGGGGTCAAAATAGGCAAATTCATTGTCTAAATTATGCTCAGACATATACCCATCCAACTGCTCTTCTGAGGTATGGTAAAGAGGAGCCACTTTAATCACCCCATCTTGACTGGCAGAAATCACCTCCAGTGTATTGCGAAATTCAGTCTGTTCTTTGCGTATTGCATTTAGCCAAAAATCAGGCTTAAGCTCCGCTAGCGCACGCCGAAACGGCTCAAGCTTCACCTGCTCGGTGAATTGCGCATGTAGTGGATCATCAACCTCTGGCACACCCTTCATTTGTACATTGCGAAAGGCTGTTGTCTGCTTTGGCACATAAGTCACCATATTCAGCGATAGCTGGTCGATCACTTTTTGCGCATAGCGATAAGTGGCCGAGGTATTATAGCCTGAGTCCACCCACAATATTTGCAGATCTGGACGAATTTTAACCGCCATATGCAAAATAGCGACCTCATAAGGCCTGAAGTTTGTGGTTAAAATTGGATTTTTTGCACTTTGCAGTGCCCAGGTAATAATTTGTTCCGGGCTTTTATTGGCAACTTCTGCATTGAGTGCGTCAGTATTAATACTCATTTCAAATAACCTAAATATAGAGCCCCGGGAAACCCTCTCGCGATGCGAAACTTCACTGTGTAAAGCGGGGAATGACTAGTGTTTAAATTTAACCCACCCTCAGGATGGGGTAATGAAACTTTTGATTTAAGTTACGCCTAATCAAAAATTGAATTTTATAATAACCAAAAACTTAGCTGCACTTGCTTTACTAACGCAAGTGAGTCGGCTGATAGTTAACGGTCATTTCAGTAAAGGCTTTGTGGGTATCGTCGGTGTATCGATCGTCACTGACCTGGAAAGCATTAAAACCTGATCTCAACATGCTGTCTAATCGATCGTAGGCGACATCCCCAACTGCACGGATTTCTCCTTTAAAACCACGACGCGATACATCGCGCGCGATACTAAAGCCACGACCGTCTCGCAGTACCGGAAATTCAATCGCAATCAGAGAAACCTCATCAAACAAATCAACCAGCTCAGACCAATCATCATCACCTGTGACAAACAAACCTACCTGTTGTGGATTTGAATTTAATAACTGACGATTTTCCACGTAGACTGCTATAGGATAAATAACCGCTTGGCCGCTCGCATGCGCTGCATTAATAGCCGCTTGCGCATCGTTGGAAAACGCTTCTATATCTAGCGCGACCCATAAGTCGACACTTTCTGTCCCATTAATGAGAAGTGGCATATACATACTCCTTGAAAGGCTCTAGACCAATTCTTTTAATGACTTCACGGAAGCTTTCATCTTCAACGCGATGCTGCACAAATACGTGTAAAATCTTTTCGATGGTATTAGCCACTTCTGTGGAGGCGAGTGCTTTACCAATCGTTTTTCCGATTGAGGCATCAGTCTTTGAACTGCCGCCCAAGGTAAACTGATAGTAATTTTCACCCTTGCGGTCCACGCCTAGAATACCGATATCTGCAACATGATGATGACCACAAGCATTGATACAACCTGACATATTGACTTGGATATCACCTAGATCATAAAGGTAGTCAAGATCGTCAAACTTAGCGTTGATCTGCTCGGCAATTGGCAGTGTCTCTGCATTGGCTAGCGCACAAAATTCATAACCTGGGCAGCAGATCATATCAGTCAGCGTATCGATGTTGGCACGCGCCAAATTAGCATCGTTTAAGGCTAACCATAAATTGTACAGATCACTGATTTTAACATCCGCTAACACTAAATTCTGATCGTGAGTCGAGCGTATTTCACCAAAACTGTACTGGTCGGCAAGATCCGCTATCAAATCCATTTGCTGATCAGTAACATCTCCCGGTGGCAATAGGTGTGGTTTCAAAGAGATAACCGCAATTCTATAACCGTCCACTTTGTGCTCAACCGTGTTGCGCTCATACCAAGCTTTAAAGCTCTCGCTGTTGGCAAAATCTGCTGACAAATCGACATGATTAGCCGCATCAGCATCGTAATCAGCCCCAGAGAAGTAACCTTGATACTTTTCAATATCCGCAGCACTGAGCAACAAATCTGACTCTTTAGTGAAGTTTAACCACTCATCTTCAACCAGCGCCGCCATTTTCTCAATACCAAAGGCTTTCACTAATATTTTGATTCTTGCTTTGTACTTATTGTCACGGCGACCATTGAGGTTATAGACACGCAACACAGCGTCTAAGTATGAGAGCAAATGCACTTCTGGCAAAAACTCTTTAATCACTTTACCAATCATAGGAGTACGGCCTAAACCGCCGCCAACCATAACCTGAAAGCCAATTTCACCCGCGTCGTTTTTAATCAAGTGCAAACCTATATCGTGCACTTGCGATGCCGCTCTATCCTCAGGGCCTGCTGTAACTGCTATCTTAAATTTGCGCGGCAGATAGGCAAATTCAGGATGCATGGTCGACCACTGTCGAATAATTTCACAGTAGGGGCGCGGATCAGCTGTCTCACCTTTGTAAACACCAGAGTACGGATCGGTAGTAGTGTTGCGAATACAGTTGCCAGAGGTCTGAATAGCGTGCATTTGCACTGACGCCAGCTCCGCTAAAATATCCGGCACTTCCTCTAGCTTAGGCCAGTTAAACTGGAGATTTGTTCTGGTGGTAAAGTGACCGTAATTACGGTCGTATTTACGCGAAATATCAGCCAGCTTGCGCATTTGCACTGAAGACATCAAACCATAAGGTATCGCTACCCTTAACATCGGCGCCTGTCGCTGAACGTACAATCCATTCATCAATCGCAGCGCTAAAAACTCATCTTCAGGGAGTGTTCCCGCTAGAAATCTGTTAGTTTGATCACGGTATTGCTCCACCCGCTCATCAACCAATTGCTGATCGTCATTATTATATAAATACATGCTCTCGCCTATTATAGTAGCTTGCGCTACCTTATCTTACTCGGTTCTGGTTTACTCAAAGCTTCTCTGTGGAAGCTTCAGGAGATTATAAAATGTGTACCTATTACCAACAACACCAACCCCATAATAGGCTGCATCAGTGAAGATGATAACTTTACGCCGTAATAGCTGCCGATAAACACCCCCGGCAACGATCCAATAATCAAATACCACAGCAGAGTAAAGTCCACACTGCCCATACTGTAGTGTCCAACCCCTGCCACACTGGTTAAAATAACCGCGTGCAACAAATCAGTGCCAACCACTTCTGGCATTTTCATCCGCGGATAGCAAATTATGAGTAGCGCCGTGCCTAGCGCACCAGCACCTACTGATGACAACGTCACTAGCATACCAAGTCCCAAACCTGTCAACACTGTGACATAGGGCCTTACCTTACTAAAGGTAGCCATTTTATTACTGGTGCCTAAGTTGGTACTTAATGCTTGAATCTTAGTGCGGAAAAACACTGCAATGGCCGTCAGTAACAAGGACACCCCTAAAACAGTATTGATCAACGATTCTATTTGGCTGCGATCATCAAGTTGCTGCAAAAAATTAAGCGTCAGCCAACTTCCTGGTAAACTACCCGACAGCATCAAAAAGACCACGTGCCAGTTTATCATTTTCTGGCGGTAGTAGTTGGCAACACCACCACATTTAGTAATCGCCGCATAGAGTAAATCAGTACTCACAGCTGTGACAAGTGGAACTTGAAAAACGACAATCAAAACGGGCGTCATTAAAGCGCCACCGCCAATTCCTGTTAAACCAACCAGCAAACCGACCACAAAACCCGCTAAGGTAAAATATAAATCCATGACAACAACATATTGTGCAATGACCCTCACTTAGAAAACAGGAACATAGCGGTGTAATTTAAAATCTAAAGATCAACACTATAGATAAGACCTGGATAGTTTAATTCAAGCTCTTTATAACTCAAAATATCAATTAATGCTTTTATTATTCCATATAGTAATAAGCAACCAAGCATCCTCCTATATTTCTTTTGGTTATATTAAAATTTCTTTTTATTCCTTTTGATCATTAATTGTTTTTGTAATAATACACACATTACTGATGAGCAAAGCATCAAGCTCATTAACATCTTTATGAACAACTAGCACTTAATGTGCAGGACAGGGAATACCATGGCGCTATCAATGAAGAAACTCACTCATTTAAAACAGCTAGAAGCGGAGAGTATTCAAATCATGCGCGAAGTTGCTGCAGAGTTTAACAATCCTGTGATGCTCTATTCTGTCGGCAAAGATTCTGCTGTGATGCTGCATTTAGCACGTAAAGCATTTTTTCCAGGCAACCCGCCTTTCCCACTACTACACGTTGACACTACTTGGAAATTCAAAGAGATGATTGAATTTCGTGACAAGATGGCTAAAGAGGCGGGCATGGACTTGCTGGTTCATGTAAACCAAGACGGCGTTGACATGGACATCAACCCTTTTGTGCATGGGTCTAGTAAACACACTGACATCATGAAAACACAAGGACTTAAGCAGGCGCTTAACAAATACAAATTTGATGCAGCTTTCGGCGGTGCACGTCGTGACGAAGAAAAGTCACGCGCCAAAGAGCGCATCTTTTCTTTTCGCGACCCCAACCATCGCTGGGACCCCAAGAACCAGCGCCCTGAGCTTTGGAGCATATTTAACACCAAAGTAGAAAAAGACGAAAGCATCCGGGTATTTCCACTGTCAAACTGGACAGAGCTTGATATCTGGCAGTACATCTATCTTGAAAGCATTCCCATTGTCCCTCTCTACTTGTCAGCTCCCCGCCCCGTGGTGGAGCGCGATGGCATGACCATCATGGTTGATGATGACAGACTGCCCCTAAAAGAAGGCGAAGTACCAGAAATTAAAAACATCCGCTTTAGAACATTGGGCTGTTACCCGTTAACGGGCGCAGTTGAATCTGACGCTAATACTTTACAAGATATTATTCAAGAAATGTTGCTTACCAAAACGTCAGAGCGACAAGGGCGCGCCATCGATCATGATAATGCAGGATCTATGGAGCAAAAGAAAATGGAAGGTTATTTCTAAAGCAACCGTTTCTTAGCCCTCTAACCACCAGCGACATAAGCGCCAGCCAAACATTTTTGACTGGCGCGATAATCGACACAAAACAGCGGAATTAGCATGAGCCACCAGTCAGATCTTATCAGCCAAGATATTGAAAGTTACTTACAAAAACACGAAAACAAAGAGCTATTACGCTTTTTAACTTGCGGCAGCGTCGACGACGGAAAATCCACGTTAATCGGTCGTTTATTACACGATTCAAAAATGATCTATGAAGATCAGCTAGCGGCGATTGAAAAAGTGAACAGCAAAGTCGGTAACGCAGGCGACAGTCTCGATTTAGCGCTACTGGTAGACGGCCTACAAGCAGAGCGTGAACAGGGCATCACTATCGATGTTGCCTATCGCTATTTCTCAACTGAGAAACGCAAATTTATTATCGCCGACACACCGGGTCATGAACAATATACGCGCAACATGGCGACAGGTGCCTCTAACTGCAACTTGGCGATCATTCTTATCGATGCGCGCCACGGTGTGCAAGTACAGACTAAACGCCACAGCTTCATCACCGCTAAGCTTGGCATTCAACACACTATTGTTGCCATCAATAAAATGGACTTAGTGGATTTTGACGAGGCGCGTTACGAGCAAATCAAAGCTGACTATTTAGCGTTTGCCAAAGATTTAAATCAACCTGATCTACAGTTTATCCCTATGTCTGCTCTAAAAGGCGACAACGTGGTCAATAAATCAGACGCAATGCCTTGGCACAAAGGCGCAGCACTGTTAAGCACTTTGGAAGAGATCAAACTGGGCAATGATTTCAACTTTGAAAAACTGCGCTTTCCGGTGCAATACGTCAACCGCCCTAACCTAGATTTTCGCGGATATTGCGGCACGCTCACTTCAGGTGTCGTCAAAGTCGGTGACGAAATAACAGTATTACCTTCGGGAAAAACCTCAAAAATCGCCTCTATCGTTACTTATGACGGCGAACTTCAAGAAGCATTCCCACCGATGTCTGTCACATTGACACTGGAAGATGAAATTGATATTTCGCGCAGTGACATCATTACTCACACTAAAGACCATATCCAAACCAGCGATCACTTAAACGCTACTTTAGTATGGATGTCTGAGGCACCGCTAAATGTTGGCGCTACTTATGATATCAAACTACTAACAGGAAGAGTTGCCGGCAGCGTCAGCAACATCAACTATAAAATTGATGTCAACACACTCGACACATACCCGGGCCATAAGCTGGAACTTAACGAAACAGCAGTGTGTGAAATCAAACTAGAACGCCCAGTGATTGCCGATATTTATACAGAACTCCCTGGCACGGGCTCATTTATCATTATCGACAGGCTCACCAATGCAACCGTTGCCGCCGGCATGATTGAAGAGATGAGTACCACAGATAAAGAAAGCCGAGAACAGCTCTTTGGCGCAGCACAGTACAGCGGCATACAAAAAGCACAGCGCTTTGGCCAGCAACCAGCTATCATATCTTTTAAAGGACAAGACGATAGTAGCATCCAACAAGTGCTTTTCACCCTTGAGAAACGCTTAGTAGATGCAGGGCGTGCCGTTGTCGTATTGAGTGACGAGTTACTTGATCAATCACTGCACAACCACCGTACTCAAATAGCCCAACTCTTAGTTGCTAACGGTATGATAGTGCTAACGAAAGACTCAGAGCAGCTCAAACATGAATATTGCTTTGATCTTGCACAGAAACCTGTAGACTCTGCGCTGATTAATCAGTTAATCGCAACTTTAACCGAGCAAAACTTGATTTAATCTATTAAAATAAGCCACTGCACTGATAGTTTAAACTGCTATTAATGCAAAAAGGCAAAGGGCCTCAACACTGAGGCCCACCTGAAAATGACAACCTCTATTTGCAATTACCTGAAATTAAACTTTCAAGTCTTACAAATAGTACAAAAGCTATGTGACAGATAGCTAACTGGAAATGGCCGTAGATGAGCGACTTTTTACTAATACTAGTTAGTACTGTTTTGGTTAATAATTTTGTTTTAGTTCAGTTTTTAGGATTGTGCCCTTTTATGGGCGTATCCAACAAACTTGAAACAGCAATGGGCATGTCCCTAGCCACCACTTTTGTACTAACCATATCTTCTGTGTGCAGCTATTTAGTACACCAATACCTGCTGGTACCGTTTTCCCTCACCTATATGAAAACGATTGCTTTCATTTTAGTGATTGCGGTGGTAGTGCAGTTTACTGAAATGGCCGTGCGCAAAACCAGCCCAATGCTGCATAAAGTACTTGGTATTTTCCTGCCACTAATCACCACTAACTGTGCCGTACTAGGCGTTGCCCTGCTCAACATCAAGAAAATGAACAGTTTCATGGAATCGATTGTGTTTGGCTTTGGTGCCGCCGTGGGCTTTTCAATGGCCCTGATACTCTTCTCGGCAATCCGCGAACGCGTTGCGATGGCGGATGTACCCGCCCCTTTTAAAGGCGCTGCGATTGGCATGGTCACCGCCGGATTAATGTCTTTGGCATTCTTAGGCTTTACCGGCCTCGTCAATATTTAACGGAGATAACATGAGCACAATAATTATCGCCGTACTTGTATTGCTTATTTTGGCAACTGTATTTGGCTTAATACTAGGTTTTTCCTCAATCAAATTTAAAGTTGAAGGGAACCCGATTGTCGATCTAATTGACGAATTACTCCCCCAGACACAATGCGGACAGTGCGGTCACCCGGGTTGTAGGCCTTATGCACAGAGCATTGCCGATGGCGAAGCCATCAACAAATGTCCACCTGGCGGTCAGGCAACTATTGAAGCACTGGCCGACCTGCTCGACGTCGAAGTACTGGAACTTGATGGCGAGCATGAAGAAAACCCCATCAAGAAAATCGCCTATATCCGCGAAGACGAATGCATTGGCTGTACTAAGTGTATACAAGCCTGCCCAGTCGATGCCATATTAGGCGCAGCAAAGCAAATGCACACAGTGATTGCGGATGAATGTACCGGCTGCGATTTATGCGTTGCACCTTGCCCTGTTGACTGTATCGATATGCTACCCATCCCAGAAACCATCAGTAGCTGGAAGTGGCAGGCACCCACTCCACAGCCATTCAACCACTTTTCACAGCAGCTGATCGCCACCGATAAACGCCCAGCCGCGGAGCTAGAATCCTAATGGGTAAAGTATTTGCATTTCACGGTGGCATTCATCCCCCTGAAAATAAACACCAATCCTCACAATCGGGCATCGCAACAGCCCCTTTGGCCAAAGTCCTCAATGTCCCAGTGCAACAACACATTGGCGCCCCGGCTAAAATTTGCGTCACCATTGGCGACAAAGTCCTTAAGGGGCAACGCATCGCCGACGCACAAGGAAAATTTAGCGTCGCCGTTCACGCACCATCTTCCGGTACTATTGCAGCCATTGGCGAACACCCAGTGCCTCACCCATCGGGCATGAACGCACAATGTGTGAGTATTGAAACCGATGGCCTCGATCAGTGGGTTGAGCATACCGGCCTTGCGGACTTTCGAGCCATGCCAAAATTTGAGCTAATTGATTATATTCGCGATCGCGGTATCGCAGGTATGGGCGGAGCTGGCTTTCCGACAGCTGTCAAATTGCACTTAAGCGACGATCACATCGTCAACACCTTAATCATCAATGCTGCAGAGTGCGAACCTTACATTACCGCTGATGACTTACTGATCCGCGAGCGTGCCGCCGACATTATTAGCGGCATCAATATTCTGCAGCACTTAATTGAACCCAGCCATGTCATTATCGGTATTGAAGACAACAAGCCGCAGGCTATAAGAGCACTGGAAGAAGCTATTGCCAATAGCAAATACAATATCCACGTGGTCAGCGTTCCGACAAAATACCCCTCAGGGGGCGAGAAACAATTAATTAAACTACTGACTAATGTCGAAGTCCCCAGCGGCGGCATTCCCGCTGACGTCGGCATTGTCTGCCAAAACATCGGCACAGTTTACGCTTTGAACAACGCTGTGCGCACCGGCGAATCCCTGATTAGCCGCATAGTCACCGTCACCGGCGAAGGCGTCAGCAAGCCGCAAAATTACGAAACTTTAATTGGCACGCCCTTTTCAGTTTTGCTGGACGCCGCCGGCCACCGTCCAAACACCACCTCTCGCTTAATTGTTGGCGGCCCCATGATGGGCTACAGCATCGACGACACTAACATACCGGTAGTCAAAACCTCCAACTGCATTATTGCCGCCAGCAGCCGTGAAATGCCGGCTCCAGATCCTGCGCAAGCTTGTATTCGCTGTGGCATGTGCGAACAAGTATGCCCCGCACAGTTACTCCCTCAACAGCTTCACTGGTACGCCAAAAGCCAAGAGTACGACAAGGCGCAACAGCACAATTTGTTTGACTGCATTGAATGCGGCGCATGCTCTTATGTCTGCCCAAGCAATATCCCACTGGTACAGTATTACCGCCACGCCAAAACCTCGATCCGTGAAGAGCAACAAGAGAAGCGAAAATCAGCGTTAGCCCGCGAGCGCTTTGAAGCCAAGCAAATGCGCGAGCAACGCGCAATCGACGAGAAAGCCGAGAAACGTAAAGCGCGTGCCGATCAGGCCGCCAAAGCACAAGCCGCCAAGCAACAAACCCCTAAAACGATGGCGAGCAACGGCCCAGACGCTGCAAAGCATCTAAAAAGCGCGTTACTATCCGCCAAGAAAGAGGTCATGCTAGCACAGCGCCAACTAGACAGATTAACCGCTGAAAGCGACAAAGACCCAGCCGCGCTGTCACTGGCCGATTTAAAATTACAGCAGGCTAAAAGCGCCCAGCATAAAGCACAGCAGGACTTATCTTCGCTAGACTCTGCTCAAGCTAGCGCGCCCGATACTAAAAAATTAAAAATTGCTGCCGCGCAAGCCACAACCATGCTTAAAAAGGCGCAACAGGCGCTCAAAGCAGCCCAAGAAAAAGGCCAGCCGGGCATAGAACAGCTCAACGCCACTGTCCAGCAGCTCACCGAAGAAGCGACTACAGCCACACAAGCTTTTGAAGCGGCAGAACCCAGTGCGCAAGCTAAATCGCTCACCGCCAGCGTTAAGGCAACCCCGGCAGTTCAAGAAAGCAGCATCGATACCAAGAAACTAAAAACAGCCGCTGCGATTGCCCGTACCAAATTGAAAAAAGCACAATCACAATATGAACAGCTGGTGACCCAAAATAGTCAAGACAGTGAAGCAGGCATCGAATTAAAGGCACAGCTAGACAAACTAGAGCAGCGTGCACAAGCCACCGAAACGGCGTTTGTCAATGCCAAACCTGCCACCACACAATCGGATACTGAGCAGCTGCAACAAAACTATGATAAGGCTCACAAACTCTACTACAAAGCGCTTGCAGCGCTAAATAAAGCGGAACAAGATAACAGCCCAGCAGTAGAGAAAATGCGCTCCAGCATCGACAAGCTAAAAGACAAACTGAACAACGCCGAAAATGCTTTAGCCGCTGGGGGAAAAATACTAGCCGACAACCATGCGCCGCTCAAGATAAACACAACACTAGCTAGCAATATCGACAGCAATCAACTGCAATTAGATCTTGATAAAGCCGCGCAGCGCTACCACAAAGCCGTAGCGACATTTGAAAAAGCCCAAGCTGATCAGAACCCCGCTGCACAGCGCATGCAAGCAGGCCTCGACAAGCTAAAAGCAAAGCTCGATGACGCACAACAAGCGCTGGATAATACTGCAGATACCGCCAGCTCTAGCGCTGTAACACCAGCGACACCGGCCAATATCGACAGCGCACAATTGCAACAAGACGCTGACAAAGCCAGGGCGCGCTACCACAAGGCACTCGCGGCGCTTGAAAAAGCCCAAGCTGATCAGAACCCCGCGGCACAGCGTATGCAAGCAGGCGTCGACAA
>Ga0209292_1001468_pt1 | contig 28729 bp, 24 predicted proteins | sample GOMGulsemesocosm_2_FD_184634 | JGI IMG/M metagenome (GOLD analysis project Ga0209292, IMG submission 184634) | Methane-oxidizing microbial communities from mesocosms in the Gulf of Mexico - GOM9C Gulf of Mexico (SPAdes) (version 2) | ecosystem: Environmental > Aquatic > Marine > Cold seeps... | reverse complement strand
GAGTGTTTAATTAGGGGTTCTAAATGAACCGCCCTGTGCGGAGCCGCATGCAGGGTGGTGTGGGGGCTGGAGGCTAGATACCTCCGGCTACCCGATTATAAGTTACTTTGACTCCACTTCTCGGGGCTCTATTAACTCACCACTCATTGTCACAGCAGCTAAATATTGAGAACCAAAAACAGGGTTGCCATCTATTTCCGGTTGAAGTGTAAATACATAAACCCAAGTTTTATCGCCCATACACCATGGGCTTTGAATTCTTATATTTTCAATTTTTACTTTATCGTATTTATGATAGAAAGATTCAGCCCAAGAATTAACTATTTCCACTGCACTGGAGATAGATAAAGGTGGTTCATCAGAAGCGACATTCCATTCAGGTGCATTCTTAAAGTACTTTGCGTCAGCAAAAAGCCCAAAGGATTTTCCATCACCTGTTTGTGATGTGATAAATGGTTTATTCTCGCATCCATAGGCATTTGAATTAAAAAAAAATGAGAAAAGAACAACTAAAGCTAAATATTTCATCAACACTCCTTGTAACTTATAACGCCTAGTTAAGAGGCAAAAAATTGTTGGCTAAAATTAACGACGAAGGAGCAAAAAGCCGACTGTTTTTTGTCCTTTTAAACGACTTGTTAGCCATCAACACACTAACTTTTTTAAGGCAGTCTCTAGCTCGATATTTCTAAACAGTTTCTTAGATACCAGATTTTGTTTTTCTGGTAGGTTATCAATAACTAGTCTATCTATTGTTCTTTTATACGGTTCTATATGTACAGCTAGTTGGTGGTTTGGTGCTATAGAGCTTAATGATCTGGACCATGCAACCTTAGGCCCATTTCTTCTTCTGTCATCAATTATTTTATATAAATTTTCATTAGTTGCTACGAGGTAAGTACGTTGGTTTCTGGACTCTAACAGTTGAACCATTCTTGCTTTTGATAGATCTTCACTATTCGGTTGATACCTTTTTGAATTCTGAATAGTTTTAATTACTTGAGGATTTACTGAAAAATCACGCAGCCCTTTGTATAAATTTTGAAATGACATCATTCTTCTTCCTCCGGTAACTCTTCTTCTACATTCTCATCAACTACCCCTAACGTTCCTTTAGAGCTATCAACTAACTTAGTGAATGCTACAGGCCACAATATACCTAGAGCAATCATAGCTTGCTTAGAATTATCAAAAATTTCAAAAAGTGCACATAAATATGGAATTAATAAGCCGCCACCAAACCAAGTAAGTGCAATTACAATTATATTATTACCTCTATATGTAATCCCCAGTATTGACTCTTTATTTTGATGTACATAAAAATATAAATAATCAATAAGTAATACAAAAAGGCTAGTAAGCCCAGCTCCTATAGCAAAGGGAACTAAGCTTTCATTATAAATCATTGAATGCCACTCCGCACCTTGACTCATCGACATACTCCTTTTGATGGCTAACGCCGCATTAAGCGGCAAAAAATGGTTGGCTAAAATAAGCGAGGCACGAGCAAAAAGCCAACTGTTTTTTGTCCGTTTGAATGCCTTGTTATTTAGCCCTTACTCAAAACCATATTTTTCTTTTCTTCTATTAAATGCATCTTCACCTCCCTCTAGAATTTTAGCCGCAAGATTTTGAATGTTTGCCTGATCTATTGAGCCTTGATTTTGAATAGGCAAAGTTGCATTTTCATTCGTAGATTCTAAAACTCCAATCCATTCAGCATCACCGAATACCGGTATGTTTGCGTTATGTGTAGCAAAAATAAACTGTCTCGTTAGTTTGGCATCTCGTACCTGAGTAACAATTCTTTCAGCTATAAATGCGTTATCGAGGTTATCTTCTGGTTGATCTAAAAGTAGAGGATCTTGATTATCAAGTAAAAGCATATGCAATAAAGCTGTACACTGTTGACCAGTTGATAAAGAATCTAGTTTTTTGTACAGGGGCTCTTCATTACTCGAAACATTCAACTCAATACTAACCAAATCATCAATCTTAAACTCTTCAATTTCCATCATTTGTTTATTGCTGATTTTTGATAGTCTTTCAGCTGTAGTGGGAGTCATTCCCCATTTCTTCTCTAATAAAGCATCCTGTCCTTTCTTGATAGTCTCTGCAAATAAAGGTGCCGAGAACTCCTCAACTTCTTTCATCCAAGAAAGTCTTCCCTCACCAACATCTGGTAGGCGGTAACTAATGATAAGCTTTATCAATCCAAGCCTATTTTTTTCTGCTGAGTAATTTACCTTTATATTACCCTTCAGCTTTCTATTTAGTTTTTTTACACCTTTCTCAAACGCTGTAGCTCTGTTCGTTTTTTTCTCGGATAGTTCTGCGAGAAGAACTTGTCTTTTAGCTAACTCTTTGTCCAATTTACCTTGTTCAGTTACAAGTTCTGTGCGCTTGGGCTTTAACCTTTCGATATTTTTAATCAGTTCCCGATATTCTTCACCAATTTGTTTTCCAGTTAAACCTTCAACAGGAGCCAGCTTTTTAAACTCCTTAGTGATGGACTCTTCTTGTTTTTCAATGCTTTCTTGGAGCTCCTTATCAAGAAGATCAATCTTCTGCTGAGATTTTTCTGAATCCAGTTCCATTTTTGTAATAGATAGGTTGATATTATCCTTTAATTCAACCAACGCTAATTTAGCATTTTCAAATATTATTTTATCGGGGAATTCTTCAATCGACTCTTCGGTAATAAAGTCAGCGCATGGGATAGTTTCAGAAAATTCTTTTAGTGCATCTTTTAAGGTTTCTACTTTTTCTGTAACCGTATTGAAAGTACTTCTTTCCGACTCAACAATTGGTAGTAGTTTCAACTGCTGGTCTATTCCAAGCTCTTTATATCTATTTTCATCTTCCTCGTGAGCCTTCAAGTCTTCTACATCAGATTCCAAGCTAGAAACGCTAGATGTTAAATCAGAGATATTATTTCGTGTTGTAACTAACGACTCTTTAACTGTTGAAATACCTGATTCTTGCTCAATTTTATCCGTATTTAAAAATCGCTCTACTACTTTTAGTTGCTCACTTGAATCTTTAGCAATTTCATGGATTTCATTTTGACCAAAAATTTCAATATCAGGCAATAAATCTAAGGGTGAAAAAGTAGAAACAGATCCGCTTTCATCTTTTACTATCGGGGATTCACCAAAGCGCCTTGATATCCTATATAACTTTCCATGTTTTACCGCTGACTTGACCATCAACTCAGCAAACCCTGAACCAAGATTTTGCTTTATAACTTTAAGGTGCTGCGTTTTTGTTTCTTTACTAATAGGTTCAATATTTAACACATAACGAATTGACTCAATTAAAGTCGATTTTCCTGTTCCTCTGCCACCTATTAAAGCATTTAAATGCTCGGAATAGTTGATATTAATTCCATCGAGAAACCCACCAACAAACCTAACGGACTCTATTCTAGAGTAATATTTTTCTTTAATATCAGAATTGAGGCGAACGCGTGATTCAGAGTCTGAAAATGCTAGTTTAAATGAGGAAAAGCAAGGTTTTGACATCTTTACTAAGCAAGTCGCATTTTCTTTTCTCAATGTTTCAGGATCTTCTATATCTTTAGCATTTATAATCGCAATATTTTTTTCACGCTTATAATCAGGATTTTTATTTAGAAGTATCTGATGATTTGCTTGATCGCCTTGCTCTTTGAGTGCTTCTAATGAAGTCGGGATTTGTGCAGCATGTAAATTCTGGCTTTTCCAAATGTTGTTTAGTTTTTGTTTTAAAACGCCACTGTCATCTGTGCAATGTGCCGCATATACAAAGCCACCTTTTTCAATAACTGTAGATAGAATAAAGTCTGCACTTTTAGTTGATGGTTTTGTTCCGTTAGATATGTCTATGTCAAACTCATATAAATAATTATTTAAAGTCTGAATACTTGTATCTTCTGGATATAAACAAACTAAGTGTATCTTCTCACTAGTTGCAATTTCAAAACCTGGAAATACGATGACTCCCTGCGCATTAAAGGTTTCTTTAATTTTCGCAACAGAATCAACATTTCCATGATCGGCTATTCCCACAACCTTTATGGATTCTTCAAGGCAGACTTCTAATAGCTTTTGATTGTAATCATCTTCTGAAATATCCTGATTTTGGCCTCGATACTGTATATAACTTGCAGGGTTTACTTGTAATGCGCACTTCCAGAATTTTGCCTTAGTGTGCTCAATAGCCATATTCATATATTCAATCCTTAAATTTAACACCGAGGCTTGCAGGGCTTAATAACGCTTTGCTAAGCGGCTAAAAATAGTTGGCTAAAATTAGCGAGGAACGAGCAAAAGCCAACTGTTTTTTGTCCGTTTAAGCAACTTGTTAACTGCCTTTACTCTTCCGTGTGAGTATTACTAAAGAATCTAGGGTATTTTTTATAGTCGAATTCTTTTCCTAACAGTTTATCAAATTTATCCTTCAATTTAGGATGATCTACTACAGCACGACTTCGATCCCATACTTGTCTATTTGTTTCTATTTGCTCAAGCATAAATATTGCTGAATCCTTTGTGAAGTATTTTAAGTAAGGCAAAATTACTTGTACAAATACTCTGTCAGCAGTATCGAAGTTTCTGCTAGTACAGTAGTAAACTGAAATTAATTTTGAAAAGCATTCTTCCCATTCGTCGGAGTCAGATAGCTCTAATAAATCTTCCCATTGTTGATCTGAAACTACAGGGTATTCTTCACTGGCAAACCAAGTACATAAGAAGTCAAAATGTTTATTTAGATCGCCCTCTATAAACCAGCCATACAGCTTACCTAATTCACTTGAATCTTTTGCATGGTTAATTTTGAGTTTTGCATCTTCACTTAAATAAGCATATGCGTTTGGATAATAGGCTAGGTAGAACATCAAAAAATTCATCGGTTCACCACTAGCTGCAACATTACTATATGCTTCAATATTACCTTTAACTTCCTCAATAACTTTTGCAGGGTGCCTTTCCGTGATGGCACTTATTACCCACAAGTTAACTTGTCTATTCTCTTTACATTTATCATCTGTTAGCTTGAATGCTAACTTCCAGACTGTTTTAAAGATAACCATCTCTACTTCTTGAGATAGGCGATCTAAATACCTACTCGAAATATATCGTTTTAATTTAAAGAAGGAGTTAGTTGCAACTTTAGCCTCATCTAAATCCTCAAGGAATTCGGAAACTACTTTTTGCGTATAAAATGGTGGTTTAATTAAAACACCTTCCAAAGTGTTACGGATAAGTGATCGGACTGTTTCTTTATTAGGTTTATAAAGCTCTAGGTTTTGTCTTAATACAGGGTGCGCAGATAAGTGTCTTTGCTTTTGAAGGTATCTTAAATTTTCGTATTCTGAACTGTCTATAAAATCCGTTTTATTATATACGTCATCAACAAGCTTTAATTCCCAATTTGGTGATTTTGGGTCATCATCCTGAATTTTCTTTATATCAGCTAATATTCGGGTAGCTGTAGCATCTCCATATTGATCAACTAAGCTTTGTAATTTATATACAAGATCAGAAATGACCACTGACCACAACATAACTACCGAAGAGCGATAACATTGATTTTGATATGAAGTAACAACTTCACCAAAATACTCTTTGGTTTTTCCAAAGTGTATTTTTTCTGATATAGACTCTAATTCAAAATTCTTCACGATGCATCCTTACTTCGGGGGCAGTTAACGCCTTGCTAAGCGGCGCAGAATAGTTGGCTAAAATGTGCGAGGAACGAAGCTCAGCCAACTGTTATGCGTCCGTTTGAGCAACTTGTTAGCTGCTTACTCTCCACTTTCAAAGTGGGCAAAAACTTCAGCACCTGTCATATTTTGCGTCTCATTCTTAAACTCATAATATTCTGGTTTTTCGTCAATGAATATTTGATGAGTTAACTTGTAGTTATCATCTGACATCAATAGGCCAACAGGAAGATGATATTGATTATTTGGCACTAAAAAGTAAAACAAGTGTGTTCCACATTTACCGCAGAAGCCTCTCTCCGCCCACTCTGATGACTTGTATCTAACAATACTTGACTCACCTGAGATTTCAACTGAATCAGCGCAATCAATAGCTAACATTGGGCCACCAGACCAATTCCTACACATACTACAATGGCAAGCAGCCAATTCGCTACTAGCATACTCTACTTCTAACTTAACAGAGCCACATAAACACTTACCTTTACCTTTCATAGATCCTCCAACTTTTTAATGAGCGTGAAACTTAATAGCAGCTAACGCCGCAATAAGCGGCTTGTAATTGTTGGCTAAAATGTTGAACGGAGTGAAAACAGCCAACTGTTACAAGTCCGTTTGATTGCCTTGTTATATGCAGCGCTGGTTGAACCAAGTTTTGCACTAACTTAAACGCACCGTAATATAAAAACCTAACCGTGAATTTTTACGCTACACACGAAAGGTTGAACAAAATTAATAGCGTTGCCATCTTTGAAAAAGGTATAAAAGGCAAGGCTTATTAGTGCTGCGTTAAACTGGGTTTAGCGTAAAACACTAGAATAAAATATCTTGCCCTAAAACGTAATTATTAAGAGCATATAACAGTTTATTATGAGGCAAAATTCCTTCTTTCTACAAGATAAGATTAATTGTCCATAATTTTATAATGTTAAAAGACTACTGTATTGTTCTGGTTAAATCAATGAGTTAAAAATAAGGCCATAAGTGGTTGATGAGTGAAAGGAGGAAATATTCCTGCTTTATTGTAGAAAGAAGGAATTGTGCTAAACTGTATAAATATACAGCTACAAATTGATGTTTTTATGTCTTCACCTTTCTTAAAATATATTACAGAGCAAATGCGTTTAAAGCGCTATGCCAAAAGAACAATTCAAAGTTATGTTTCTTGGATCAAAGCCTACATAAATTTTAATGATCAGCGTCATCCTATGAACTGTCATGATGTTGAGGTTGAACTGTTCCTATCGTATTTAACAAACAAACTTAATGTAGCACCTAAAACACAGGGAGTGGCATTAAATGCGTTAGTTTTCTTGTACAGAGTAGTCCTCTTAAAGCCTCTAACCCTTGAGTTAAATTTTAATAAGTCAAAGCAGGCTACTAAGTTACCTGTAGTGTTAACCCAAGCCGAAGTAAGCGCATTGTTATCTCAAATCGCTAATCGTTACGCACTACCGTGTAAGTTAATGTATGGTAGTGGTTTACGTTTGATGGAGGTAGTACGATTAAGAGTTCAAGATATAGATTTTGACTTTAATGCCATTCAAATATGGCAAGGAAAGGGAGGTAAAAACCGACGTGTTACATTAGCCAAAGAGTTGTGCGAGTCATTAAAAGCACAAATAGCGATGGTGCAGTCAATTTATAATCAGGATAAAACTAATCCGAGCTACAAAGGCGTATGGTTACCTTATGCTTTAGTAAGAAAATATCCCAGTGCGAGTAATAATGTACAGTGGCATTATCTTTTTCCTTCCGGTCGCTTAAGCTCTGATCCTGAAACAGGCTGTTTACGTAGGCATCATATAGATGAAACATCGCTAAGAAAAGCGGTTAAAATGGCAGCAAATCATGCCGAAATAGAAAAAAATGTCACTTGCCATACTTTACGCCACTCATTTGCTACACACTTATTACAACGAGGTGCTGACATTCGCACAGTGCAAGAGCAACTGGGCCACAGCGATATTCGTACAACACAAATTTATACCCATGTTATAGACAATGGTGCGAGTGGTGTTCGTAGTCCATTGTCTGATCTCATGTAGTTAAAGTAACATATTTTAAGTAACAAAAAGCTAGTAACACCACAACCTATGCTAAATTAGTTAACCATTTTTTCGCCTTAATCAGCGTCATAATAATTACCCTCAAAATATTATCAATATACGCTAGTACCTACCATGACACACTAGTGGCTATTAATTGCTCACTAGATAAATCAACTCATTTAAAACATAGAGTTAACTTATTTTTTATATTAAAATAAACGCAATGCTTATCGCTTAATAAGTATTATATTTGTTTAATTTTATAGGGATTTACCATGAAAAAATTATTAATTGCTTCAACATTATTAATGTCAACGTCAGTATTAGCTGATGCACCAGGAAGCCAAAACTGTGGTTGGGGTAATATGCTTTTTAAAGGACAATCCGGCACTCCTAGCCATGTTCTTGCTGCAACAACCAATAACTCTACCGGTAACAATACTTTCGGTATGACTTTTGGAACAAATGGTTGTTCAACTAAAGGTATATTAACTTACGGCGGCAAAGAAATGGTCGATGTAAGCATGATTATGGACGAATTTAGTGAAGACGTTGCCCGTGGTGATGGCGAAGCATTAACTGCTGTTGCTGTTTCATTAGGCGTTGTAGAAGCTGACCGTGCCCTTTTTAAAGCAACATTGCATAATAACTTCGACGCTATTTTTCCTTCTGAAAACGTAACTACTGAACATGTAGTTAGCACTATGTTTTCATTAATGAAAAATAATAAAGAACTCGTTAAATATACTGCATAGTATTTTTTAATGTTCGAACAAAGGCTACTAATTGGTAGCCTTTTTTATTGTAATACACTCGGCTCTTTTGGTTTTCATTAATCAAAAAATTTAACACTTCTTACTTGCTAAATATTGATTATGACCGTTAAATCTATTTTATTTCTAATGTTAACCTTGCCATTTGTTAGTGTTGCAGGCCATGTCCAAACGTCCGTATCAATTAAAGCGTTGGCACAAAGTGAGCAATGGCTTGCATTACTACATATCAAACCTCAAAAAGGTTCAAGCGATTTACAAAGCTATGTTGATGATCACACTTTCTTTTTAGCTGATGATGGTGCTACCAACCCAGAAAGTGAACTGTTAGCAAGTATTAACGCATTAAAAAATGATAAAAAAACTCAATGTAAATTCCCTGCACGGACTAAATTATTACTGAGTAATATTAATAATTTAGTAAATGAAGTCGATGATGTTGAATGTACTGAATACAATGCGTGGCAAAAACAATTAAATACCTCCTCTGTGGTGCTGGTTTTTGCTGCGGCTCAACTTAACAGCCCTTCTTCGATGTATGGTCACACTTTTTTACGGTTTGACCCTGAAAATGTTGAACGAAATTCAACCTACTTATCCTATGCGCTGAACTTTGGTGCAACTGTTTCTGAGGGTGATACAGGCTTTTTGTATGCGGCAAGAGGATTAACCGGTGGCTACCCTGGAAATTTTGCAGCGAATCCATATTTTGAAAAAATAAAGGAATACAACCGTTTAGAAAATAGAGATTTATGGGAATACAAACTTAACTTAACTCAAGATGAAATTAATACAATGCTTGCCCATATGTGGGAGTTACAAGGCATAAACTTTGATTATTATTTCTTTGATGAAAATTGCTCTTTTAGGTTATTAGAATTACTTGATGTTGCCAGACCTGGATTAAAGTTAGTAGATAACTTTCCTGTCACGACTATCCCTTTAGATACTGTACGTGTAATTGAAGGTGCAGGTTTAGTGGCTGATGTTTTTTATCGAGAATCAATACTAACCGAATTAGAAAGCCAATTAGCGCAATTGTCACAATCAGAACGAGCATTAGTTTTAGCACTGTCAAAAAATGAAAAGTTACTCACATCAAATCAATTCACTGCGCTTAAAATAGATAAACAACAGATTATTGTGGACAGTGCTTACCGTTATTTACGGTATCAAAATACATTTAATGGCCGCCAAAAAGAAGTCACAAGAAGGAGCTTTCTGTTATTAAGGCATTTAAATAAAAACACTGTCGATATTAAAAGAAATATTGTTACCCCCACCAGGCCAGATAAAGGACATAAAACCACGATGTGGAGTGCTGGGCTCGGAGAAAGGGATGAACAACCTTACCTTCAACTACAATATAGAGCGAGCTATCATGATTTACTAGACCCTTCTAATGGCTATTATTCGGGTATGTCGCTTAACATGGTAAATGCCATCATGAGAGTATATCGTGATGATAAAATTAAGTTAGAAAAGGCCGAGCTACTTGATATTGTCTCTTTATCAACAAGAAATGATTTTTTCACTCCCTGGTCTTGGAAGGCTAATGTAAGTATTGAGCAGCAATGGACAGCGGGAAAAGACACCTTAGTTACACAGGGCTCTGGCGGAGGCGGGGTAAGTTATCAACCGCTAAATAATAGTCATTTGTTTTTATTAGCAACGGCGAGAGTAGAGTTTAATAAAAAATTAGATAACTTGGTATCTATCGCACCAGGCTTGCAAATTGGGTTTCTATATCATTGGAATAATGCAAGTTTGCTATTAGAAGCGGAACATTACCAATTTATAGTTGATCAGACAAAACGTAGCCGAGCAAGTATTCAACAAAGCTGGCAATTAGATACGAATGATAGCTTAAGATTTTCAGCTGCTTATCACAAAGTTAGTCATAAGCATTCCAACGAGCATAGCTATCAAGAGTTTAAAATAGAGTACCGCCATTATTTTTAATTTACCGAGTATATCTATCAATAAAAAATAGAAATAGATAATTAACAGGTAAAGCCTAAATTCATCGCGTCTAATAACTTTAACCACAAACCACGTTTACCATTGTTCTGATCAGCTTTAACCAACGCATTTTGAGTAAAGCGTACACCAAACCAACGAAAAGGCTCAGGAGCCCATGGCATCGGCTTTTTGGTAACAAATTGCATTTTTATAATGTCGCTAGGTTGGTAGCCTAATAATTCAATACCAATGCGCGCACCAAAACGTGATGCGCCAACCCCTAGCCCAGTGTAACCAACAGCCCAGGCAACTCGGCCATTTAAGGTTACGCCAGGTACCATGCAAAAACGGGTTGAAGTCGCAATAATACCGCTCCATCTATGGCTAAATTTAATACCTTTTAGCGATGGAAACGTTTCAAAAAACTCTTTTGATAGCTGTTCAAAACGCTCTGGGATGTCTGCACAAGCAGTAAAATCGGTATTTTTATTATAATAATAACGTACAGCACCACCACCGCCCCACGTAATGCGATTGTCTTGGGTAACGCGATAATAATGAAACATATTGGCATGGTTACCAATAGCATGTCGACTATTGTGCCAACCAAGGGTATCCAATTGTTCTTGGCTTAATGGCTCTGTTGCTATTTGATAATCCCAAACAGGAATGGTTGTGCGATTCACCGCCTTTAACGGGTTATGGTAGCCATTGGTTGCCATCAGCACTTTATTACTGATGATAGTGTTATCTAAACAACGCGAAAGCATTTTGTTTTTACCACGTGGCTGACAGTCGTTTAACGGGGTATTTTCAAAAATTCGCACACCTAATTCAAGTAATACTCGCTTTAAACCCCAACAAACTCGTGCGGGATCAATAATGCCATTTTGATTGCCTTTAAACCAAAGCCCAGCCAAATAAGTAGGTGAATTTACTTGTGCCTGCATTTCTTCTTTATTGAAAAAAACCACATCTTCGCCAGCCGCTTTTTCAGTTTGATACTGTTTTTTTAACTCGTCAACTGAATGTTGATTAGTCGCTACTTCGGTTTCCCCAACGGGCTCATAACGAGCATCTATGTCATAGCGTTTAAGTGTATCAAGTAATTCGGTCATATTTTGCTGACCTAGTTCGTATAATTTATCCGCCTCACCAGGAAAATGATGATCAGTATTAGTTTCACCATGTGCCAAACTTGAATTGATAAAACCACCGTTACGCCCAGATGAACCATCAGCAATAAAGGTTTTTTCGATAAGAATAATAGTCGTATCTGGGCAGCGTTCTTTCACCTGTAATGCCGCCCATAAACCAGTAAAGCCACCGCCAACAATTAATAATTCACAATTTTCATCTTGTGAAATCGCGGGTAGAACGTCAGGACGAACATCACTTTGATCATGCCAAAGTGGACAATATTTTGAATCATTAAGTGCTGTTAGGTGTTGTTGCATGATCTTCTCACTACTTGTTAACTTTTTTATCGAGATAGGTTTTATTTGGACTATTTAATATACCAGCCCCACGGCTCTTCACTGGTAAAGCGCGTAATTTGCTTTGTTTCAAGGTAATTATTAAGTCCCCACTTACCTAATTCTCTACCAATACCTGATTGTTTATAACCACCCCAAGGTGCTTCAACAAAAGTAGGTTGCGAGCAATTAACCCAAACAATACCTGCACGAAATGCTTTTGCGACACGTTCACAGCGTTCTAGATTTTTTGACATTACCGCAGCAGCTAAGCCAAACCGAGAATTGTTAGCCATGGTTATCGCCTGCTGTTCTGTTTTAAAGGCTTTAACACATACTACCGGGCCAAAAATTTCTTCTTGCCAAATCCAGCTGTCTTCACTCATATCCGTTAAAATGGTGGGCTCAAGATAATAACCCTGCGGTAGATATTCAGGTTTTTTTCCACCAGACACTAAAGTAGCACCTTCATTAACACCACGAGAAATAGCCGCTAATACTTTGTCATGTTGGTCTTTATTCACTAACGGGCCAAGTAAAACATCCGCTTTATTGCCTTCGCCTATGGTGATTTTTTTAGCCTCTATAGTTAAACGTTCAAGCAGTTTTGGATATAGCGCTTCTGCTACTAAAACCCTTGATGTTGCCGAACATACTTGCCCTTGATTCCAAAAAATACCAAACATGATCCACTCAACCGCTTTATCAATATCAGTGTCTTCAAAAATAACTAAAGGTGATTTACCACCAAGCTCTAAGCTAATGTTTTTAATATTGTTTGCCGCCATCGCCATTATTTTTGAGCCAGTGGGTACTGAACCAGTAAAGGCTAACTTATCAACCTCTTTATGCTCGACTAATGCTTGGCCTGCATCAGCACCTAACCCCGTTACTATGTTGAGTACACCAGCAGGTAAACCTGCTTCAATGGCTACTTCGGCTAATGCTAGCGCGGTTAAGGGGGTTATTTCTGAAGGTTTCAATACCATGGTACAACCTGCAGCAAGTGCCGGAGCCACTTTCCATGCCGCCATTAACATCGGAAAATTCCACGGAATAATAGCCCCTGCAACGCCTACCGCTTCTTTGCTAGCAGTAGAGTTAAATCCTGGTTCTGCAAGGGTGATAACTTCTGTTGAGTTATCATCTAATTCTGCAGCTAATTTGGCATAAAACTCGAAGGTTGCTGCGGTATCTTCAATATCCCATTTTGCTTCTGGGTATGGCTTACCATTATCAAGTACTTCAAGTTTTGCTAATTCATCAAGGCGCGCATTAATAATATCAGCCATTTTTTGCAGGTACTCACCACGTTGCGAACCTGTCATTTTTGGCCACGGGCCATGGTCAAAAGCAGCACGTGCCGCGCTAACAGCATTATCAATATCTTGTGAATTACCGGCAGATACGTCAGTGATAGTTTGCTCAGTGGCAGGGTTTATCGTTGTAAAAGTTTGTTCGCTAGCCGCTATATGCCATTGCCCATTAATATAAAACCCTCTGCCTTGATTTTTTTGAGAATCAGTCATGTTCATTGCCTTTATAATCATTTAGTTGTTGTGATATTAGCGCTATTTAACCTGAACTCGGTTTAATACATAGTTAACATATTGAAATTAAACTACAAATTAAGAAAAACCATCTCTAGCTTGATAGTTTTTCTTAATTCAAGAAAAATTAACGCGTCAATAGCTTGCCTATTGCAAGTGAATTTAACGCAGAAGTAAGTAAAAATAGCTGCTAGAGAAACATTTATTAAGCCGAGCTCAGGTTATTTAATTTGCGTAAAGTGAATACTTACCTTGTCTTCAACTTGCCATGCACAGCGTGTTCCTTGCGGAATAAAGAGTGCGTCGCCAGTTTTAAAATGATGTGCAAGTCCCGCCTCATCTGTACATATAAGACTACCGTTATTAATAAAAATAAATTCATGATAAGGAAAATCAATTAAACCTGTAGTCAGTGCGTTACTTTGCCAAACACCCGCGGTAAAACCTTGGTTGTTATTTTGATAGAGTACTTTTTTACGATGACCATCAGACGTTTCTTGCCATGGGATCTTGTTATTTTCACTAATATAAACAACATTTTCTGTTACTGGGCTGTCAGGTGTTTCTGGTGGTTCGTAAATGACATAAAACTTGCGTAAATATCCCTGTTGATGCCACTGACAGTCATACCCCTGAGGAATAACAAAGCTTTCACCTGCCATGATGGTTTCAATTTTACCGGTTTCATTATTTTTGATTTCCACCGCACCTTCAATGATGGTCATAAACTCATCACAGCCATAAGGTGCTGCAGTTTCAATCATGTCAGTGGTATCCCAAACACCAATGTAAAGACCAAGCGCTTCATCTTCATAATAATTATGACTATGCTGAGTTGGCAGCGATGACTCAAACATTGCTGCATCAAGCTCATCAGCCACTTTACCAAAGCCTTCAGGGTTCTGACTTAACTTTATGATCTTCATTTCTGACATGTTTTACTCTTTTAATTCTTTTTTAAAAACGCTTAAATCAATAATGGTTGAGCTTGCAGTCACTTTAGTCTAGTTCAAGAAAAAAGCACGGAGCTGACGATAGTCAGTGAGTACTTTTGCCGAAGAAATTGACTAAAGTAGCAATAAGATCAGCCGTTATTTACGAAGGGAAGGCAAACGAAATACCTTCTCTTATACCACTTGAAGGCCAGCGTTGGGTAATGGTTTTACGCTTTGTATAAAAACGCACGCCGTCTGGGCCATAAGCGTGTAAATCACCAAACAATGAACGCTTCCAACCACCAAAACTATGATAAGCCACAGGTACAGGTAATGGTACATTAATACCTACCATACCTACTTCAATATTATCAGAGAAGTAACGCGCCGCTTCACCATCGCGCGTAAATATACAGGTGCCATTACCATATTCGTGGTCATTAATTAACTGCATTGCTTCTTGCATCGTTTTAACGCGTAGTACTTGTAATACTGGACCAAAAATCTCTGCTTGATAACTGCTCATTTCAGCAGTGACATGATCAATTAAGGTTGCACCAACAAAATAGCCATTTTCAAAGCCTTCAACAGTAGGGTTACGACCATCAACCACTACACTAGCACCTTGCTCTTCAGCGCTGCTTATAAAACCACACACTTTTTCTTGATGTGCTTTAGTGATCACCGGGCCAAAATCATTACTAGCATTACTGTATTCTCCAACCGTTAGCCCTTTCATACCTTCAGTCATTTTAGCCACTAAAGCATCGCCGGCTTCATCGCCTACAGTAACCGCAACTGAAAGTGCCATACAACGTTCGCCAGATGAACCAAAGGCAGCACCTAGTAATTGATTTACTGTGTTATCCATATCAGCATCAGGCATAACAATCGCATGATTTTTAGCACCACCTAAGGCTTGGCAGCGCTTGCCATTAGCATTCGCTGTTGCATAAATATACTCGGCAATGGGTGTTGAGCCAACAAAACTAACCGCTTTAACACGTTGATCATTAAGTAGTGTATCTACCGCTTCTTTGTCACCATTAACAACGTTCATTACGCCATCAGGCAGTCCGGCTTCTTTAAGTAACTGGGCAATATATAAAGTGGAGCTTGGATCACGTTCAGAGGGTTTAAGAATAAAAGTGTTACCGCAAACAATAGCCAGTGGAAACATCCACATTGGTACCATAGCAGGGAAATTAAATGGAGTGATACCAGCAACTACACCCAGTGGTTGAAATTCGCTCCAAGAATCAATGTTAGGGCCAACATTCTTACTGTGCTCACCTTTTAATAATTCGGGTGCACCACAAGCATATTCGACATTTTCAATACCGCGCTGTAATTCACCAGCTGCGTCGTGAGAAATTTTACCGTGTTCCTCGCCAATTAAACGACAAATTTTGTCACTGTTTTGTTCTAATAATTCTTTAAAACGAAACATAACACGCGCTCGTTTAATAGGTGGTGTATTACGCCATGCAGGAAATGCTGCTTGTGCCGCACTAATCGCTTGTTCAACTGTTTTTTTGCTAGCAAGCGCTACTTTTTTAGTGGCTTCACCTGTCGCTGGGTTAAATACATCTTGGCTACGGCTATCGCTATTTATACTGATATCTGTTATTTCACCATTAATTAAATGGCCGATTATTTGTACTTGTGTCATGTTCGTTCCTATAAATTGTTAAACTTTTTATTTAATCTCGTTAATCGTTTCGCCTAAGGCGTTCATTAAACTATCTATTTCTGATAATGCACTGGTAAAGGGCAAACCTAGTTGAATGGTGTCGCCGCCATAACGTACGTAAAAACCTTTTTGCCACATTTTCATCGCTATTTCATAAGGTCGTTTGCCCGGCTCAGCTTTCCCTTGTTCTGCGCCAAAAGCTTCAATGCTAATACCACCTGCTAAACCATAGTTACGAATGTCATTAATATGTGAACAGCCTTTCAAGCCATGTAATACCTCTTGAAAATACGGGGCGATAGTTTTCACGCGTTCGGGTAAGTTTTCTTTCGCTAATATATCAAGTGATGCTAATGCCGCAGCACAGGCAATAGGGTGTGCTGAGTAAGTATATCCATGAGGTAGCTCTAACATATATTCTGGGCCACCTGTCTCCATATAAGTGTCATAGATTTCTTGTTTGGCAATTACAGCCCCCATAGGAATAACACCATTGGTTAACTGCTTTGCTACTGTCATTAAGTCAGGTACAACACCAAATTCTTCTGAGCCTGTATTTGAACCCATGCGGCCAAAAGCGGTGATCACTTCATCAAAAATAAGTAAAATATTGTGCTTAGTACATATTTCGCGTAATCGTTTTAAATAGCCTTTAGGCGGTGGAATAACACCTGCTGAGCCTGCAAGTGGTTCAACAATAACAGCGGCAATGGTAGATGCATCATAAAGTGCCACCATTTCTTCCAATTCATCGGCTAAATAGGCCCCTTTACTTGGCTGCCCCTGAACATATTCATTGCCACTGGTCATGGTATGTGACAAATGACAGGCTTCAATACCTTGGCCGAAGATAGCCCTGTTTGGACTTAAACCTCCAACACTAATCCCCCCGTAATTAACGCCGTGATAACCTTTTGAGCGACCAATAAAACGGGTTTTACTGGCTTGGCCTTTTTTACGCCAGTAACCACGGGCAATTTTCAACGCTGTTTCAACCGACTCTGAGCCCGAGCCAGTAAAAAATACGCGGTTTAAACCTTCTGGCATTAATTCGGTAATGCGATGCGCAAGTTCAAATGATTTGGTATGACCATATTGAAATGCTGGCGAATAATCTAAAGTAGCCGCTTGTTTACTGATAGCCTCAGTTATTTCAGGACGAGCATGGCCAACGCCACAGGTCCATAGACCTGAAAGACCATCAAATATTTTTCTCCCGTCGGCATCAGTATAATAATTTCCCTGTGCTGACATAATGATACGGGGATCTTTTTTAAATTCACGGTTGCTAGTAAAAGGCATCCAGTGAGCATCAAGTTGCGCTTGGCTTAAGCCATGAGTGTTGGTAGTCATATTAATATCTCAACAAGGGTGTATGCAGGTGTGCATTTGCTTGATGTCATTATCAATGATTTAATAGGTTATTAAATTATTACTTATTAACGCTAAGGTAAGTAAATGGTTAACTATCATTCGATAAGCACAAAATAAATGGAAGACATAACAGCATGAAAAAAAATAAAACCCTGTTACCCAAACAATTAGGTGATGCGCATATTCGTTTGCTTCGTATTTATAAAGTGGTGATTGAAGCTGGTGGTTTTGCTGCTGCTGAAGTTGATTTAACCATTAGCCGTCCGGCAATTAGTTTGGCGATAGCTGAGTTAGAGTCTTTGTTAAACATGAAGTTGTGTCATCGAGGCCGTTCTGGTTTTTCAGTAACCCCACAAGGTGAAGAGGTTTATCAATCGGCATTACAGCTTTTGGGTAGCATTGAAAATTTTCGCTCGCAAATGAACGCAATTAATACTGATTTGATTGGAGAATTAAACATTGGTATTACTGATAATCTAGTAACAAGTGAGCAAATGCGTATAACTCGCTCGCTAAGTGCCTTAAAACACCGAGCGCCTGACGTTATTATTAATATACGAATGATTCCACCCAATGATATTGAATCAGCGGTATTAAGTGGTAAATTACATGTTGGCGTGGTGCCCGAGTTTCGCACTTTACCAGGGTTAAACTACCTCCCCTTGTACAAGGAGCAATCACTATTATATTGTAGTGAGCAACACCCCTTATTTAAACAAGACATTGACGTGATCAGTGACGAAGCGCTGTTACTGTATGATGCAGTAGTACCAAGTTATCCGCAGTCTAGCGAGATAAAGCAACAACAGAAAAAATTACATGCAACAGCAAGTTCAACCGATCGAGAAGGTATCGCTTTTTTAATTTTAACAGGCCGTTTCATCGGTTTTTTACCCACTCATTTTGCTAAACGTTGGCATGCACAAGATAAAATGCGCACCATTGAAGCTCACGGTCGTTACTTTTATACCAACTTTTCCGCGATTACTAGCAAAGGTGCTCGTAGTCATTTAATTTTAGATGCCTATATTGACGAATTACAAAAAACTTAGCCGTTATTATTTATTAATCATTATTTGCTACTTGATGAATATGTACATCGCGTTGTGGGAACGGGATGGTAATGTTCGCTTCATCTAAGGCAGAGTATATAGCGGCATAAGCTTTATATTTAGTCGCATACAAGTTCACCGTAGGCGTCCATAAGCGAATAGCAATGGTAATGGCACTATCTGAAAACTCATCAATACCTACTTGTAATTTTTTGTTTTCACCAACAATTCCCAATGACAATACCGTTTCTTCTAACAACTTGGTCGCTTCTAATGGATTGTGATTGTATGAAATGCCAACCTTTAATTCGAGTAAAGAATCATGTTTTGAATTATGAAGAATTTCACCAACTATGTGCTTATTAGGAATGGTGATAGTGACTCCGTCTTCATTTTTTAACAAGGTATAAGCAAGAAGTACCTCTTCAACAACACCGGTAACACCCTGCACCGAAATAGTATCGCCAACGACGAAAGGTCTAATAAGAATAATATTAAAACCAGCAGCATAGTTAGCCAATAAACCTTGCAATGCTAAGCCTGCACCTAAAGAAATTGCACCAATAGCAGCAATAAATGGCGTGACACTGATACCTAGTTTACCCAGCGAAATAATAGTGATCATGATCACTATTAACATTTTTGTGGTGCTTGCTAAAAACTGACTTAACGTAATATCCAACTCATGACGCTGACATAATCGTAAAACAAAATTAGATATTTTTCCCGCGAGAATGTAACCAAGAATAAAAATGATTAATGCGCCAATTAACTGGAAACTATAATTGGTAAAGAAATCTATAATTATATTGTATACATTAGCGACTTGATCTATTTCTGCTTTTAACAAATTAGCCGGATTAATCGCTTCACTGACTTTTTCTATTTTATTTGTTGCGGGGGTCTCGAACATTGTTATTCCTTAGTAATATCGACGAATAAGCAGAGGATAACAGATTGAAAAAAAATGTTATCTTTTAAGGTGAAATTTTAGTTTTTACTGTTGAAAAGTGCATTTAAAGCACCATATTTACTCTTCCAACATTTGATTGTTTTTTATTCGTTAACGTTCAAGGCAAAACCATGTCGCATGCATTAGAAATTAAGTCACTAAAAAAAACCTACAAAGGTGGTTTTCAAGCGCTTAAAAGTATTGATTTAACCGTAGAAAAAGGCGATTTTTTTGCTTTGCTTGGTCCCAATGGTGCTGGTAAATCTACCACGATAGGCGTGATAACCTCTTTGGTAAATAAAAGCCAAGGTCAGGTAAAAGTGTTTGGTTATGACATAGACACCGACTTAGAAAAAGCGAAGAGCTTTATTGGTTTAGTACCACAAGAGTTCAACTTCAACCAGTTTGAACCCTTAATGAACATTTTGGTAAATCAAGCCGGCTATTACGGTGTTGAACGTAAAGTTGCCATTGAACGTGCCGAAAAGTATTTAAAACAATTAGAGTTGTGGGATAAACGTGATGATGCAGGGCGTATGTTATCTGGCGGAATGAAACGTCGATTAATGATAGCGCGTGCTTTAATGCATGAACCACAAATACTAATTTTAGATGAACCCACCGCTGGTGTTGATATTGAAGTGCGTCGTTCAATGTGGGATTTTTTACGCAAGCTAAACAGCGAAGGGATTACCATCATTCTAACGACCCACTATTTAGAAGAAGCAGAAATGCTATGTAGAAACATTGCTATTATCAATGGTGGCGAAATTGTTGAAAACACCAGTATGAAAGCCTTATTAGCGCAACTTGATGGTGAAACTTTCGTTTTAGATTTATCACCTAATGACAAAAACATTACCTTAAATGAAACAACATATAGAGTGATTGATGATCATACCTTAGAAGTTGATTTGAACAAAAATCAAAATCTAAATCATGTTTTTACACAATTAACTGAGCAAGGTATTAACGTATTGAGCATGCGAAATAAAAGTAATCGCCTAGAAGCCTTATTTGTTAACCTAATATCGAATAAAGAACCAAATAAAAAGTCTGATACAAAATTAAACAAGGAGGTTAACTAAGATGAATAACGCCATTGCCTTAAAAAGTATTTTAACGAAAGAAACGCAACGTTTTTTACGTATTTGGGTTCAAACCTTAGTGCCGCCTGCTATTACTATTAGCTTATACTTTGTTATTTTTGGGTCTTTAATAGGATCTCGTATTGGCCAAATGGGCGGCTTTGATTACATGTCGTTTATTGTACCCGGTTTGATAATGATGACTGTTATTACTAACTCATATTCAAACGTAGCCTCGTCTTTTTTTAGCGCAAAATGGCAGCGGAACATTGAAGAAATGCTAGTAGCACCCGTGCCAAATTGGGTGATTGTTGCCGGTTATGTCGGCGGTGGTATGGCACGTGGTATTTTAGTGGGCTTAATTGTTACCTTGGTTTCATTATTGTTTGTTGATATTAAAATTCATAACATTTGGGTGGTTATCGCCACTGTATCATTAACCTCGGCAACATTCGCTTTAGGTGGTTTGATTAATGCTATTTTTGCCAATAGTTTTGATGATATATCTATCATTCCTACGTTTGTATTAACACCATTAACCTACCTTGGCGGGGTTTTTTATTCTATCAGTTTGTTGCCTGAGTTTTGGCAAGGAGTATCACAAATTAATCCAATCGTTTATATGGTTAATGCTTTTCGATACGGATTTTTGGGTATTTCTGATGTTAACATTGTCACTGCCTTTTTAGTCATTGGCTTTTTTATTGCCACCTTATTTACTATTGCCATGGTATTAATCAGTAAAGGGATAGGGTTGAGATCTTAATGAAGGATAATATGGTTGAAAAAAAAGTGGTTGAACAAAACAACGCCTTAGGGGATTCTAAAGCTATTATCACCAATCAAACGGGGATTCATGAAAAGCTAGATGAAGTGGTAGCAAAGCATTTATCACATCCTTTTAAAAAGCCTTATCAGGTGCATACCCAGCAAGCTTTTCAGGAAATGGATACCTTAGTACAAGCATTTTTACAGGCTAACCCTACTGGGGAGATTATTTTAGATGCCTGCTGTGGCGTTGGTCAAAGTAGTCGAATTTTAGCACAGCAAAACCCACAAGCTCTCGTTATTGGTGTTGATAAATCGGCCCATAGAATTAATCGAAATGTTGAGGGTTTTGCACAAGAAAACGGCTACCACGCAGAAAATTATCATTTAGTACGCGCTGATTTGAATGACTTTTACCGCTTGGTGAAAGCGGCTAATTGGCCTGTGACTAAACATTATATTCTCTATCCTAATCCTTGGCCTAAATCGAAGCATTTACAACGTCGCTGGCACGGCAGTGCGGTGTTTCCACAAATGGTCAGTATTGGTGGCACGTTAATATTACGCAGCAATTGGCGCTTATATTTAGAAGAATTTCAACAAGCGGCAAAACAAATGGCCTTGCATGGAGAGCTTTCTCAAGTTAACGTAGCAGTTGAACAAGCACTGACACCTTTTGAAGCTAAATACCAAGCCAGTGGCCAAGTATGTTGGCAGTTAACCTTAAACAAGTAGTAAGTAGCAAGTAAAAATGACGACACCTAAACGTACGGCACAAGCAACTAATGAATCTTTGCATAGAATATTTACTGTTGCTGAAGCGCCAGACTCCACTTTAGGGCGTATTGAACAAGAAATATCGCAAAATTTAGCCGGCTTTCTCAATGATCATATTGTTGCCAGTAAAAATGCCTTGAGTGATATTGAACAAGACTTTATTAGTGCAAAAATTCCTGAGCAGCCTGAATTTGTATCTGATCATATGCGTCACTTACTTGATAAATTAGTAGCGCACTCTGTACATACTGCTAGCCCGAGCTTTATCGGTCATATGACCTCGGCATTACCCGCTTTTATTTTGCCCTTGTCTAAGTTAATGGTTGGTTTAAATCAAAACCTAGTCAAAGTAGAAACTTCAAAAGCATTTACGCCACTCGAGCGACAAGTATCAGGTATGATGCATAACTTGGTTTATCAAGGAAATGATGCTTTTTACCAACAATGGCTACATAGCGCTAATCATTCGTTAGGGGCTTTTTGCTCTGGTGGTACCGTCGCTAATATTACCGCTTTGTGGGTGGCTCGAAATAAGCTACTTAAAGCCGATGGTAACTTTTCTGGTATCAGCCGTGCGGGTTTATTTAGTGCATTACAGCACTATGGTTATCAAGGTTTGGTGATTTTAGTATCAGAACGTGGTCATTATTCATTAAAAAAATCGGCTGATATTCTCGGCATTGGTCAAGACAGCGTTATTGCTATTCCAACCGATGAATATAACAAAATAGATTGTCAAAAACTGGCGAAAAAATGCCAAGAGCTAAAAGAACATAATATTAAAGTACTGTCGATTGTTGGTATTGCTGGTACGACCGAAACAGGTAACATTGACCCGTTAAATGAAATGGCGGATATTGCTGAGCAGTACCAGTGTCATTTTCATGTTGATGCTGCTTGGGGTGGTGCTACCTTATTATCTAATAAGCACCGTTATTTACTTAACGGTATTGAACGTGCCGATTCAGTAACCATTGATGCCCATAAACAAATGTACTTACCTATGGGCGCTGGCGTGGTATTATTTAAAGACCCTTCTGCGGTGGCTGATATTGAACATCACGCCGAGTATATTTTGCGAAAAGGCTCAAAAGATTTAGGTAGTCACACTTTAGAGGGCTCTCGGTCGGGTATGGCTATGCTAGTGTACGCTAGCTTGCATATTATTAGCCGCCCTGGCTATGAAATGTTAATTAATCAAGCAATAGAAAAAGCAGAATATTTTGCCAGTATTATTAATATTCATGAAGATTTTGAATTAATCACTGAGCCTGAATTATGTCTATTAACCTACCGTTATGTGCCTAAAGCAGTACAAACATTTCTCGCTAAGAGTGGCGTCAACCGTGACAGCAAAGCACAAGGTGAAGTAAATTCATTATTAGGACAACTCACTAAGTTTATTCAAAAGCGCCAACGAGAAGATGGCCGTTCGTTTGTTTCACGTACGCGTATTGAAGTGGCACGTTACGGAGGTGAAAAAGTGATTGTTTTTCGCGTGGTACTTGCCAATCCATTAACCAGTAAAGAGATCCTTCACGATATTTTAGCCGAGCAATGCTTACTTGCTCAAGAAAGCGAACTTTATTTGCCGCAACTATTAGCATTATCAAGCGAACAATAACAAAAAAGAGCACACAGACAGAGTGCTCTTTATTTCATTTAAAAATTAGCCGGAGTTGTTGAACTCACTATTTTACATGCTTGCTTTGACGTATTTCTAAAGCGGTGGGGTTTATTATTATCAAAGTAATAACTGTCACCTTGCCCTAGTTGATAAATTTCTTCACCAACGGTTAGCTCTATTTCTCCTTCGAGAATATAACCACCTTCTTCAGCGTCATTTTGTAACATTTCGGTGCCCGTGTCTGCACCAATTGCGTAGGACTCAATCAGAAAGGTCATTTGTCTGCGCGGAAATGATTTTCCGACTAACAGCATTTTTATGTCTCCAGAGCCAATATCCATCAACTCTTCTGAGGTATATACCACCTGTTGATTTTTCTCAATATTACTGTCGTTTGTAAAGAACTCCACCAACGAAATAGGAATACCGTTGAGCACTTTTTTTAATGAACTAATAGATGGGCTAACACTATTTTTTTCGATCATTGAAATAGTACTATTGGTTACCCCTGCCCTTTTGGCTAGCTCACGTTGTGAAAGGTTTCTGATTAATCTAATCGACTTAAGCCTAGCACCTACATCCACTGTTATCCCCTATTTCAATACTACACGAACATCATTTTTTGTATTTAATATTATATAACAAACCCTTGGCTTAAGTCATTATTTGCGCTAACATTGTTTGATATTTTTTACATTGATTTATATATTTTACACCATAGCCATTAAATTATTAATTAAAACTGTTTTGTTACCCTATATATAAGAAGCGACCCCATGACCGTTATTCATACAGAGCAATACCCACACTCTTATTATTTCGCATCATTGAATTATCAACAAACGTATCCCGTTCTTTCTGATGCTATCAATGCTGATGTATGTATTATTGGGGGTGGCTTCACAGGTATTGCTAGCGCAATTGAATTAATCGAACGAGGTTATAAAGTAGTGATACTTGAAGCGCATGACATTGGTTGGGGGGCATCTGGGCGTAATGGTGGGCAATTAATCCGTGGCATAGGACATGAACTAGAAGATTTTAAAGATAGTATAGGCCAACAAGGTATTGATGCTATTTCATCCATGGGAGTTGAAGCTAACCAGATTGTTATTGACCGCGTCAAAAAATATAGAATTGATTGCGACCTAACGATGGGCTATTGCGATTTAGCCGCTAAGCCAAAACACATGAATGCTTTAGGACAAGAAAGTAAGAGGTTAAGCAACAGTGATTACCCATTTGATGTAAAAATGCTAGACAAAACGGCACTTAAACGACAAGTAATTGGCTCAGACAATTTTATCGGCGGTATGATTGATATGGGTAGTGGTCATTTACATCCGTTAAACCTTTGCAGGGGGGAAGCAGCAGCCGCAAGCAATTTAGGCGTAGAAATATTTACCCATTCTGCCGTCACTGATGTTATTCCAGGGGAGGTAGTTACGGTTAATACCACACATGGACAAGTAAAAGCTAAGCAAGTCATTTTGGCGGGTAATGCCTATATAGGCGACTTAGCGCCTAAGAAACTGCCAAACATCACCAACAAAATTCTCGCCGCAGGGAGTTATATTGTTGCGACAGAGCCACTTAGCGAAGAAGTGCACAAAAAATTATTACCGGGTAATCATGCTGTTTGTGATATGAAAATTGATCTTGATTATTTTCGTCTTTCAGCAGATAAGCGCTTATTATTTGGTGGCATGTGTAATTACTCTGGTCGTGATCCTAAAGATATTCAAGCCGCTCTTTATCCAAAGATGTTGAATGTCTTTCCTGAACTGGCTGATATCAATATTGACTATCAATGGGGCGGTAAAATTGGCATCGGTGCTAATCGACTACCGCAAATAGGCCGCTTAACAAATAATATTTTTTACGCACAGGCTTACTCAGGACATGGCGTTAATGTAACCCATATGGCAGCTAAATTATTAGCAGAAACTATACATGGTGAATCAGACCGCATTAAATACTTTGAACAAGTGAAACATTTTGCCTTTCCTGGTGGCAAATATTTACGTGCACCGCTATTAGCACTCGGCATGATGTATCACAAAATGTTAGATCACTATTAATTAAACCTCACTATATGCTTGCGAAAAGTGCTCATTGAAAACAATAGTTCGAACAGATTAGCTTTGAGGTTATCTTAAACGGCAATACTGTTTATTCAGCGCCTAAATAACCCTATTGTTGAAAAATAACTTAATATCGGGCTAAAGGTAAGTTTAAAATCCTCCATAAGGGGGATGTATCTAACCGTGTATAACGGCTAAGATAAACTACATATAAAAAGATAAATAGAGTGGAGAGTAGTACTTTGTTAAATAAAATTATAACGAATGAATTACCTGAAAGTACAGTGCTACCTTTATCCTCATTGAGTAAAATAGCCACTCATCCACTCCGTGAAAAGCTTTATAACGAATTACACAACAGACCTTTTCAATCAATCTCTACGCCTGCACAGCTCACCCATATTGCTATTCAACATCATGGGAAATTAAAACAACAAGAGCATGAGTTTATCTCATCATTGTGTAACATGTTTCAAGTGAATACGCCTACTGAGTCAATGCCATGTTTTTCTCAAGATTTTGGTTTGTTCAGCCTACGTTGGGAACGTCATTTAGAATATTCCACCTATACATTTTTTCATCAAGCGCCATTAACGGAACCACCTTTTGTTAAAAATGCTATCGATTATGTTCCTAGTAATTGGTTTGAGAAAATGCCCGGTCAAGTCATCGCTGCTGTGCACTTGGTTATTCAACTTGAAAATATTGACAAAAATATAATACATAAAGTAGAACAATTTTTTGACAATATGTCATTGATTGCCAGCGCCCCAGTACATTCACAAGCAAAAGTATGGAGTTCCTTTAAATTACATGACGATGGTTTTGGTCGCTTTCTGATATATCAAAAAGATTTATCGTCTGCGCAGCTTGGAAGATTAGTACAACAATTATTACAACTTGATACCTATCGGTTGATGGCAACACTAGGGTTACCGCTAGCACAGGCAATAAATAGTGAACTTAATCAGCTAGATATACAATTGCAACAGGTTACTACTTACATAGCCTTAGGTAGTGAAAAAAGTGATAGAGAGCTACTAACGCAAGTATCTAAAATAGCGGCAAAAGTGGAAGATTATCGTAGTCAAAGTACTTATCGCTTCTCTGCCACTAATGCCTATTACGACGTAGCACTGCAACGAATGGAAGAATTAAAAGAAGAAGAAGTACCAGGCTATATGACCTTGCAAGAGTTCTTAATGCGTAGAATTACGCCCGCGGTTAAAACCTGCCAAACTGCTTCTAATCACTTGGAAGATATTTCACGAAGAGTCACCCGGGCTAGTGATTTATTACGCACGCGCGTTGAAATGGTGCTACAAGAGCAAAATCAAACCTTATTAAAATCAATGAACCATCGTGCTCATGTGCAAATGCGTTTACAACAAACGGTGGAGGGCTTATCAGTTGCCGCAATAAGTTATTACGGCATGCAATTATTTGAAACCATGCTAACTTCCTTACCAACTTTCGGTATTGAGTATAACCATGAATTAGTAAGTGGCTTTGCCGTGCCTTTTGTTATTGCTATTGTTTTTGTTGGTACACGCTTGGTTCACAAACGCTTATTGAAAGGGGTAAAATAAGCTTAAATTGGTATTATTACTGGTACTACTTTCGATACAGACTTATAAATAAAGCCATTGACCATTTTACTGGTTTTTATCGGCGCTCTAAAGATGCTATAGATTACTAGATCATAAGAAAAAAAGTCGACCGTTTAGTTTAGATATTTTTCATTTAACCGAGTAAAGCATCCCTTTTTTATTAATTTTTTAAGCTCTATTTCAATTCTTGATAAATCCATTTTCTTAATGCTTTTTTTAGACACTTGTAACCAAGGTGTTTTACTGGAAACAGTTAAAGGTTTACCGAAAAACGCTTGTGAAACACCAATACTCTTTGCCGAATATAAAATTGCGGATAAAGGCCCGATGATGGCATCAACTCTATTTAGCCTCATCATATCAACCCCTTGCTTGAAGTCATTTACATATTGCTTTGATATATTTTCGGCGTTATCTATCTGCTCACTAAATTTTGCGCCTCGTAGATACGCAATAACTTTACCATCTAAGTCATCGACTGAAGAAAAAGAAGTGCCTTTTCTACCTATAACAACATTTCTTAACGCTGGTAAAGGCGTAATATATTTTACATAAGGCGCTAACTCTGGATATTTAAACATGATAGTTGCATCAGCTTGACCAGACTTTAATTCATGCTTAATTCTTGCGTATGGAAAAATAACATTTTCAAATTCAAGGTTAGTGTTTTCAAATAGCATATTAGATAACTCATAATAAATACCATTATCTTTTCCATCTTCAGTAATACCGTAAGGTGAAACATCTATTGTTCTAACCTGTAGCGTTTGCACTGCTTTTGCGACACTATCAGTATGTTGCAATAAAAAACAAAAAAGCAGTAATAATCTAATAAGCATAACTATGATGATCCCTTCATCTTGAGTTAATTAAAAGATACCATAGTATTATTCTCAAGTGGTGTACTTTAAGGCTAATCTATTAGGTAAAATTATATTCTCATACTAATTTCTTGTGATTACCCCCTCCACGATCAGAATGGCAAAATCATTAATTTCCATTAAGGCGCCTTTACAGAAGAGAGAACTACAATGATCAAAGCTAGTCATAATCCGCATAAATAGCCATAAAACGGCTTATATTTCTGAATCATTTTTGATCTTGCAGTTACGTTCTGCAATTTCAGCTTGCCATTCAAACATATTCATTTCAATCAGCACAAAAGCAACAATCCATAAAAAGGCATCCCAAAATTCAAGAAAATTACCCGTAACGCCCCAATAAACTGCTGCAATAAATAACACACTGTAA
>Ga0209292_1001467_pt1 | contig 28743 bp, 24 predicted proteins | sample GOMGulsemesocosm_2_FD_184634 | JGI IMG/M metagenome (GOLD analysis project Ga0209292, IMG submission 184634) | Methane-oxidizing microbial communities from mesocosms in the Gulf of Mexico - GOM9C Gulf of Mexico (SPAdes) (version 2) | ecosystem: Environmental > Aquatic > Marine > Cold seeps... | reverse complement strand
GGGCTGAAGATGGGATTAAACAAATGTTACGATGTGAGTCACCACGGCTTTCGTGATACTTGTGAATGGCAATTAAACCTGCGTATTCACCTTGTGCACCTGAGTTAGGTTGCATAGACATTTTGTCGTATCCGGTTAACTCAACTAACCAATCGGCTAGTTCATCAATCATTTTCTTGTAACCTTGCGCTTGATTCATTGGCGCAAAAGGATGCATGTTGGCAAATTCAGGCCATGATACCGGGATCATTTGCGCTGTGGCATTTAACTTCATGGTACAAGAGCCTAAAGAAATCATTGAGTGGTTCAATGCTAAATCTTTATTCTCAAGTTTTTTGATATAACGAAGCATTTCTGTTTCGCTGTGGTACGAGTTAAATACTGGGTGCGTTAATATCGCTGACTCACGTACTAGTGACGCTGGAATTGATGAGTGACCCGAAGCCATAATTTGCTCATCAAGTTCGCTCACGTTTAAACCGTGACCTTCGCCCAGTAAAATATCGAATAAACCTGCGATGTTTGCACGTGTTGTGGTTTCATCAATTGAAATACTGATTTGGCCTGCAACGTCTGTACGGAAGTTAACGCCAGCCGCTAATGCACGTGTAACGATTTCTTCTTTGTTGTACTTACCTTCAGATAAGTTAAACGTTAACGTATCAAAGTAGTTTGCATGAATCGCTGTTAAGCCTTTAGTTGCCGTACCTAAACATAAAATATCAGTAAAACGATGAATACGTTCAGCAATCACTTTCAGTCCCTTAGGACCGTGATAAACCGCGTAGAACGCTGCCATGTTGGCTAATAGTACTTGTGCTGTACAAATATTTGAGTTGGCTTTTTCACGACGAATATGTTGTTCACGTGTTTGCATTGCCATACGTAGTGCATTGTTACCACGAGTATCTTTTGAAACACCGATAATTCTGCCCGGCAATGAACGTTTGTATTTATCTGATGTTGTGAAAAATGCAGCGTGTGGTCCGCCATAACCCATTGGCACACCAAAACGTTGGCTTGAACCAATAACGGCATCAGCACCCAATTCACCTGGCGCTTTTAATAGCACTAAACTCATGATGTCTGCAGCTACGGCAACAATACCTTTTTTCTCGTGAATTTTAGCAATCAAGTCGCTAATATCAGTAACTTCACCCGTAGCACTTGGATATTGTATTAATGCGCCAAAAATATCGTGGTCAGCTGCTTCACTTGCAGGAGCGACGATAATATCAAAACCAAACATGTCAGCACGCTGCTTAACAACGTCAATCGTTTGTGGGAAAACATCTGATGAGATAAAGAAAAGGTTTGATTTTTTGTTTTTTGAAACACGTTTAGCAAGCGCCATCGCTTCAGCTGCTGCTGTACCTTCATCTAATAATGAAGCAGAAGCTAAGTCTAAACCGGTTAGGTCCAAACACATTTGCTGATAGTTAAGCAAAGATTCCAATCGACCTTGTGCGATTTCTGGTTGATAAGGCGTATACGCCGTATACCAGCCTGGATTTTCTAAGACATTACGTAAAATAACATTTGGTGTTAACGTGCCGTAATAACCTAATCCAATATAAGTATCATTCACTTTATTAAGGCTGGCAACCGCTTTTAAATCACTAAGCGCTTGTACTTCTGTTTTACTTTCTTCAATCGCTGGTAGGGCCGATAAACGGATATCTGTAGGCACAATTTCGTTAATAAGATCATCAACAGTTTCTGCACCAATGTCGTTTAGCATGGCTTGTGTTTCTTCGGCATTAGGACCGATGTGACGACGAATAAAATCTTGAGTTTGCTCAAGATCTTTTAATGATGATTGAGTAGTCATAAAACAGCTTCTCTATAAAATTATTTATGGTAACTAAAAGAAAGCCCCAAACATTTTGTTAGAGGCTTATATAATGGTTTTCGTAAACAGTCTGCTTTTAGGCTGGCTTTGAAATTATGAATCTATCGAGCTTAGTACGCTCTTTCCTAACAAAAGGCGATATAGACGAATAACAAAGGTAACGCTGCATAAACGCAGAATGTGACCGAAAATTAGTCTTCGTCGATCGAGTTTGCGTACCCTTCGGCATCAAGCAAACTTTCTAGTTCACCAGCATCATCAACTTTCACTTTAAATAACCAACCGTCACCAAAAGCATCTGAGTTCACTAGTTCAGGTGAGTCTTCTAAATCTTCGTTTACTTCAACAATCTCGCCAGAAATTGGCGCATAAATGTCTGAAGCCGCTTTTACTGATTCGGCAACCGCAACATCATCACCCGTACTAACTTGATCACCAACATCAGGTAATTCAACAAAAACCATGTCGCCTAAAAGACCTTGCGCATGTTCGGTGATACCAACAGTAACGATACCGTTATCTTCGTTGCGTACCCATTCATGTGATGTTGCATATTTTAATTCTGAAGGAATGTTGCTCATTTTAATGATCCTAATCTTTAGATTTTATTTTTTTAAATTTATTAACTACACGTAACATTTAGACTATTGTTAACTCGTTATATTTAAGTAATATTTGAGTAATAATTACTATAGCCTAAATTTAAATCAATATTAATATTGTTCTATTTTAAAAAACTTTTTTGCCATTACGAACAAAACTTGGCTTAATAACAAGTACTTTCACCAGCTTTTTACGCATTTCAACTTCAACAATATCACCCAATTTAACACTACGAGGTACACGCGCCATCGCAATAGAGTGACCAAGTGTTGGCGAGAAAGTGCCTGAAGTAATTTCCCCGTCACCAAAAGCAGTAACAACTTTCTGGTGACTGCGTAAAACGCCTTTTTCTTCCATCACTAATCCAACAAGTTTAGGTTGATCGCCAGCCGCTTTTTGCGCTGTTAAGACTTCACGACCGATAAAGTCACGGTCTTCTGGTTCCCAACTTATTGTCCACGCCATATTAGCGGCTAATGGCGACACTGTCTCGTCCATGTCCAAACCATATAGGTTCATACCTGCTTCTAAACGTAAAGTATCGCGTGCACCTAAACCACAAGGTTTAACGCCAGCGTCTAATAATTGTTGCCATAAATCAGCTGCTTGATCTTGAGGAACAACGATTTCATAACCGTTTTCGCCGGTATAACCGGTAGTTGCAATAAATAAATCGTCAGCTTGAGCACCAAAAAACGGCTTCATACCATCAACAGCTGCTGTTTGTACTTCGTTTAATAAGGTTGCTACTTTCGCTTTTGCTTGTGGTCCTTGCACGGCAATCATGCCAAATTCAGGACGTTCAGTAATGGTAATATCAAAACCACTTGCCTGTTCGTTCATCCAGGCAAGATCTTTTACACGAGTCGCTGAATTTACCACTAAGCGATAATCTGTTTCTGTAAAAAAATAAATGATTAAATCATCAATCACACCACCATCATGGTTTAACATGCCAGTATAAAGCGCCTTACCTGCGACGGTTAGTTTTGCAACATCATTAATGACTAAGCGACGTAAATAAGCTTTAGCATCAATACCTTTAATATCAACAATGGTCATGTGTGAAACATCGAACATACCGGCATCGGTGCGAACGGCATGATGTTCTTCTATTTGCGAGCCATAGTTAATTGGCATTTCCCAGCCATAAAAATCAACCATTTTAGCGCCAGCTTCAAGGTGCTTAGCGTGTAGAACTGTTTTGTTGCTCATAATATGTTTCATCCACATTTAAATTGCTTTTTCACTAACCACTTAATTTATTGATGAAATTAAGCTTAGGGTTGGAATAAAGACTGATGATTTACAAAAAGTGGCGCTAATTATAGCGACGAGATGCTGTTGATTCAACCGTAAAGTCACGACTTTTCAAATTTAAAACCATCTAATGAAATAAAACGGTATTATATTTCCAATAATGTAATTTTAAAATATTATGTTCAGATTAAACACTATTAAACTAACAATCTTGGTGATTAATTTTTGTAACAAATAAGATTATTTTTAAGTACTTATACCCAAACAACTTCAAGATGCATGATTCAGTTGGAATTAGAAACGATTTAGGCAAGACATTGATTGTGGAGAATGGTTATTCTCGGCAACTGCTCCTGCTTTGCCCTAATACCCTACATCCGTTTAGGAACCTTATCGAAATGAATTACGCGGCATAAATCGTTTATAAATCAACCTTTACGGGGCTTCTGAGCAAACCATGTCCTTCGTTACTTCTTTTTTTAAGGGAATAACCATTAATAAAAAGAGGTGCCTTGATCATAAATTGCTCAGTAGCCCTGAACAAGTATCTTGAAGTTGCTTGGGCATTACATTACGCGCTGAAAGCTTTTTGTAATTCTTGCCAATATTGTTTAACAATATATTGATCTTGTGGTGTTAATTCAGACTTAGCTACCCGCATATTTTCACTAATATTGTCTGCCAATACTTTAGTTAACGCTTGAGAATCATCACCATATTCGGCGGCTATAAGTGTAATAAAGCCGCGAATATAGCTACTAGCAAATAATTCATCAGCAATTGAAAAGCGCTCTGATGGGGTTTCTTTAATGCAAATATCATCTAGATATTGATAAAGCGATGATAAGTTTTGAAACTGCATAGTGACTTCCTACTTCTCTTTTAATGTGTGTTATTTATTACAAAGGGCTACTAACAGGGTATAAGACTTGGTCTTTATAACCTGTAGTGATCGGCATATAGCCTGTAAATAATTGATCTAATTCATTATCACCTGTATCAGCAATCAGAGGTCTGTTATTTAGGCCGCTGAGCTTAGCTTTAGTAGCAACAATTAAAATATTTTCTTTACCTATCGCCCGAATAATACGTGGACTGAGTTGCTGATTACCACGACCAAAGATATGACCTTGACCACCAATAAGGGTGATCACCAATTTTATACTTTTCTTATTTTCGCTATTTTCAGTTATATGCGCTTGTAGTAATCCCCATAATTGTGGCTCAGTAATATCATTCACGATTACCGATTGTTGCTGTAAAATATCAATCCCCAATAAGGTATTTTGCTCCCCTAATTCATCCATGATGAAGGCGGTTGTAGAGCCTGAACCGATAATGAATAATTGATCATCCATTTGTTCAATAACATCAGCGGCAATATCTTGTAGCACAAGCTCATCAGATTCTTTTCCTCCTGATTTAACTGCCTGCATATAACGTAATTCACTGGGAATTTGCATTTCACCATAGCGCTTCGCTTTAACAACACCTTGGCGAAATAAGCTCTCATCAATGTCCATCACATCAGCTTCGGTTAAGGTCACCAACTGATTAGTCACTAACATTTCGACTACTCGCCCTGCCGCTTTTGGAGTAACTGCATAAACACCAGAATGAATTTTACAGCCCGCAGGAATACCTAATACAGGGACTTGATGATCGATATTTGATTCAACTTGATGACAAATATTACGAGCAGTACCATCACCTCCAGCAAAGAGTATGATATCGACTTGTTGATCAAATAACGCCTGCACTGCATTTTCGGTATCTTGTGCTGTCGTTAGTTCATTTTCATGTTGATAAACAATTTCAATAGTAAAACCAAGGTTAACTGCACATTGTTCGCCCATCAGAGCATTGGCGGTATATATAATGATATTATCTTTATAAGGCAATAATACTTCTAATGCTGAACTTGCCCTTTGATTCGCTTTAAATTCGGCTCCTAACGCGAGAGCTTCTTGCGCAATTCCTTCACCATCACTACCTTTTAATGCCACACTGCCTCCGATGCCGGCAATCGGATTGATTAAGAAACCTAATTTAAATTTTTTCATATAAATCTACCTAAAAACGAACCTATCTAGAAACTAATCTATTTGAAAATGTTCAATAGCCAATGGTAATGGTGTTTCATAAAAAGTTGCCAGTGTTTCAATAAATAGCTGCGCACAATGAGGGAAGCCATGTGTTATATACTGTTTTACTTGTTGATGAACATTACGCTTAAAGCTTTTTGTATCCGCTTCAAAACCATTGAGATTATCTGCCGATACATTAAATTTTTTCTGTGCTGCTACGCAAAGTGCCCATTCAATTGCCTGAGGTTTTATTTCGACTTGCTCAAAAGTCTTTTGTTGTTGCTCATTACGGCCATCCGGAATATACCAATAACCAAAATCCTCTATTAATCGTCGTTCTTTACCCGCAATGCACCAATGTGAAATTTCATGTAAACCACTACTATAAAAGCCATGAGCGAAAATAATTTGATGATAATGGTATTGTTCATTTGCTGGGGAATATAGCGGTTCACTGCCACCTTTAATAAGACGAGTATTAAATTTATCTAAAAAGGTATCATTAAAAAGTGTGATCAAATCACGAGTGTTATGCGTTATAACATTCGTTTTTCTTAATGCAAGTGACATGGAAAACAATGGTAGTGAAGTAATATTGCGCATTCTAACGAAAAACGGCAATGGATGCATTGCCGTTTTTAAAAAGAAGTTTTTTTAGTCTACGTTTAGTCGTCGCTCAAGTTTAACCCTAGCTTAACTTAATGCAGATTATTTTTTGGGAGTTCTCATATCTAGTATCGGCATATTGCTACTACCAAGCACTGTTGCTGGTAGTTTACCATCCCAATTTTGAGCCTCTGTTAATTTAACAATCAGAGGATTATTTCCCAGAGCTTTGGCCTTGGCGGTAATGGCTTCAGCTTCAGCCAATCCTTTAATTCGAATAGACTCGGCTTCTGCAATCGCGACTAACTTTATACCGTCAGCTTTTGCTTTGGCGGTGTTTACATCTCGCTGTGCTTCAAGGTTTTGTCTTGCGAGTTTATGTTTCTCAGCATCCGCTAAGTTTTTCTCGGTTTGCTTAGTTTCAATGGAGGTTAAATACTTTGCAGGTAACTTAATATTTTCAATTTGAATATTATCGACAGTTACCGGAAAGTCTTTCATCTCTTCAATTAAATTAGCTTCAATTGCGTGGATAGCTCCGGCTCTATCTTGAATAAGTTTTTCTGCATCGTATTGTGGGATCACATCTTTTGTTGCTGATCTAAATCGAGGGTCTAAAATTCGACTCTCAAATTGTGATAAACCACCATATTGTCTAAATAATTCTAGAGCTGCTGCTTTATCAACGGTCCAGTTAACAGAGACACTGATCGTTACTGGCATTTGTTCTTTGGTACTTGACGCCATTTTCTCTTCATTTTTACGTGTTCTTACTTCTATTTCTTCAACACTATCGATAAAGGGTACTTTAAAATGTAGTCCAGGGTTCACCTGTTCTTTTGCTTCACTAAAGCGTTTTACTATACCGATATGACCTTCATTTACCGTATAAACAGAGCCAAATAAGGAGATAGCTACTGCCGCAACTACCGCTGCTGATTTTATTGGCACATTCAGTTTTTGCACTTTCAGTTTTTCCACACTCATATTTATTCCTTTGATCTTGTTATTATTTTTATTCAGACACTAGTGAGTTTGGGACTATCTTTTATCCTCAAACTCCATAGCATCTACCAACCCTCTATAAGCTTTTATACTTTTGAGGCTTCATTTTTCGATTGTTTATCTACACCATTTTTAATCACGATATACCCTAAAACCCCTGAAATTAGCGAGCCAATCACAATACCTAAACGGTCTTGAAAAAGTAAATTACCTGTCCCTTGCTCAAATGCCAAAGAGCCTATAAATAAGCTCATCGTAAAACCAACACCACATATTAATGAGGCGCCATACAATAATTGCCAATTAACATTATTGGGTAGCTTTGCTAACCCAAGTTTTATCGCAATAAAACAAAAACCAAACACGCCGAGCTGCTTACCCACTACTAAGCCGAGAATAATACCTAAAGGTACAGGGGCTGTAATATCGCTAAGCCCGAGGCCAGAGAAACTAATACCAGCATTAGCAAAAGCAAAAATGGGTAAGATAATAAACGCTACCATAGAATGTAAATTATGTTCTAACGATTTAAGTGGTGACACCTCCCCTTCTTTACCTTTCATTGGAATAAAGAAGGCTAATACAACACCAGCTAATGTGGCATGAACACCCGATTTTAATACTGCGGTCCATAACACTACCCCCCAAAAGATATAAGGTGCAGTACTGCTTACTCCTCGTTTATTCATGGTAAATAGAATCGCCAGTACGACTGCAGAAATAATTAATGACATAACTGATAATTGGTCAGTATAAAATAATGCAATGACAATGATAGCGCCGAGATCATCAAAAATAGCTAAGGAAGTTAAAAACACTTTAAGCTGTAATGGCACTTTACTACCGATCACAGATAATATACCTAAAGCAAACGCTATATCTGTTGCAGTTGGTATCGCCCAGCCATTAATGGCATCGGGATCATCATAATTAAGTGCCACATAACATAATGCTGGTACTAACATGCCACCAACAGCACCAATTGCCGGTAATGTGACTTGTCCAGGTTGCGATAAGTCACCCTCAATAAATTCACGTTTTAACTCGAGGCCTACTAAGAAGAAGAATAATGCCATTAAACCATCATTAATCCATAAAAGTAGCGGTTTAGCAATTTCTAAACTGCCCACAGCAACCACAACCGGTACTTCAAGAAGAAGGTCATACCATGGTGATAACGGCGAGTTAGCCAATATCATCGCAGCAATAGCTGCAAACATAAGTATGATGCCACTGGCTGCTTCTAATTTTAGAAAATCTTGTATAGCTTTTAACGGCATAAGTCACCTTTATTGCGAATCAGTGACATATTATGTCACAAAGGGCGTTCTATTTCATTACTAAATAATTCCCTCACTACCAAATCCAACGATTATCTATCTTAATCTGACGAATAATTCGGAAATTTAAAAATAAATCGAAAAAAATTCATAAATATGCAACTGAACACTAGTTAATTATTATTTAATTAGGTTAGTATCTATATGGATTTATTACAAAGTGACTTAATGAATGAAGAAACTCGATGATATTGATTTACGTATTTTAACACTGCTTTATAACGATGCTGATATTAACAATAAAGATTTGGCAGCACGTATTGGTATTGCACCTTCTACTTGCCTAGAAAGAGTGAAGCGTTTAAAAAATAGTGGCGTAATTAATGGTGCATTTATTGATGTTAACCTTAAGACAATAGGTGGCAATATTGAAGCCATTGCTGCTATTCGCCTGCAGCCGTATTCTGAACAAATTGTAAATCAGTTGCGTGACGACTTACTGCTATTACCAGAAATTTTGAGCTTGTACCATATGGGAGGTAGTTACGATTATTTTATTCATATGTCGGTAAAAGACAGTGAACATTTACGCCAGTTTGTATTTAATGCAATTACCTCAAGAGAAGAAGTAACAACAGTAGAAACGTCATTAATTTTTGAACATAGTCGTAGTGCTGTCTTACCAAAGTTTTCAGACTAATACCTTCCGATAAATATCGGTATTTAATAACAACATCATTCCATAATAAAAAATCCCGAACAGTCGGGATTTTTTATAAAGAAACTACTAAACAACTTAAATTAATGTCGTTCTTTCCTTTCATTACTTCTTTTGCCATGTGATTTTTGGCTTGTTCTGCTTTGTTTATTTTGGTGCTTGTTTTGATGTTTACTTGTCGTTTTAGTTGCTTTACGACTTACATTATTACTCGTTGATTTATGTTGCTGTTTAGGTTTATTGCTACGTGAATAATCTTGTTTCGTTGCCTTTTCAGAGCGTTGCACATTTGTTGATTTAAAGGTTTTATGGTTATTATTTGCAACTTTATAACTTCCTTTATTGTTTGTATTCAGATGCTTTGATCTATAATTTTCGTTTTTTTCAGAGCGAAGTATCGCCTTGTTTTTAATCGCTTTACTATTAAAACTAGGTACCTTTTTTACTTTTAAACGCTGCTGCAATTTATTAAATTTTCGGCTTGTATGGTTACTAGCATATAGCCTCTTTTTACTCTCATGATTTTTTACACTGTGATTACGACTATGCGTAGTACTTTTATGTTTATTAAGTTTGTACTCCTTACGAGAGTGGCGACTTTGACTCATACTTGGACGATTACTGGCGTAACGCTCTTTAGTGACACTGCTTCGATATGCAACCCCGCGACGATGGTGAGGTTTATGCTGCCAGCGTTTAGCATAATGTCCTGTAACGATATGTCGTCTTTGACGATAATTACGAGAATTGTAATGATCAACCACCACTACGTGTCTATTATTCCAATGGAATGCACTAAAGAAATAATTAAATGAAATATGTATACCTGAATGCCACGAAAACAAGTTGTGGTGTGAGGCATATCTTGGATAATGATGCCCCCAATGTACAGGTGGATATGACGACCAATGCCAAGGACCATAGACTACTCGAGTATCATAATAAGGTACATAAACAACCTCTTGTTGAACGGGTTGAATAATAATGTTGTTATCTTCCCTGCTAACCGTCATATTTTCCATTTCATCTAGACTACCTGCCAATTCTGCTTGTTTTCTCAAGACTTGAATGCTTTGCAACACCTGTGTTTCATCTTGTAGAAATGCATCACCTAATTGGCGAGTCCAGCTTAAGTCTTCACTTAACCTTTTTAAGATACGAGGAAATGCGATTAATGCTTTAACACTAGGTTCCCAATCTAAATCTTCAATGTCATTAGCAATACTATCTGGCGTTGTTGATGCATTTTTTGTTGTCCAACGGTCCGCTTCGATAATTTCTAAAGGATATGTTGAGGCAATCAATATGTGTGTTAATAGGCTGTCGGGATATAAAGCGATTGGTGCTAGAATTTGAGCAAGCTCAGCGTCACTAAATTGATCTTCAACAGCGCCATCTTGTGAATACACTGATGTAGAAAGTAAACTGACAGCTAAACTGAACAATAAGAAAAGTTTTTTCATTATGTCACCCATATGAGATTGATAAACTTAACAGGAATAATAAACAAAGTGAACTGAACGTAAGCTGAACAATTGGAAAACTAATGAAGAGTAACTTAACTCATATTAAAAGTGATCAGAAACATCGCGCCACCAAGCTCAGGAGATGTTTTGATTTGCAAGTCACCGTGATAACTAGAAACTAAATCGTGTACGATAGCCAAACCTATACCGTGCCCTTTTCAGAAAGGTATCTGCTCTAAAACGTATGCTGAACAATTGGAAAACTAATAAAGAGTAACCTAACTCATAGTTAACTCATAGTTAACTCATATTAAAGGTGATCAGAAACATCGCGCCACCAAGCTCAGGAGATGTTTTGATTTGCAAGTCACCGTGATAACTAGAAACTAAATCACGTACGATAGCCAAACCTATACCATGCCCTTCTCAGGAAGGTATCTGCTCTAAAACGTATGCTGAACAATTGGAAAACTAATGAAGAGTAACTTAACTCATATTAAAGGTGATCAGAAACATCGCGCCACCAAGCTCAGGAGATGTTTTGATTTGCAAGTCACCATGATAACTAGAAACTAAATCACGTACGATAGCCAAACCTATACCGTGCCCTTTTTGATAGGTATCTGCTCGAACTCCACGCTCAAATATGGTTTGTTTCTGCTCTTGTGTAATACCGATACCATCATCGACAATAATAAATACAAGTCGCTTATTTATTACCTCTACCTTTAGTGAAACCTTATTTTTTGCGGCCTTACAGGCATTATCGAGTACATTACCCAATATTTCTAGCAGATCGCTTTCATCCCCTTTAAATATTGCTTCCCCACTTACTTCACATATAATATCGAGTGACTTTCCTTGATATATTTTAGCAAGGGTATTAACCAATTTCTCTGCAATGACCTGCACGGAGATACCTAAATGCCATGATGATTCACCAGCACTTTGGGCTTTTTTTAATTGATGTTCTATCATTCGACTAATGGAGGTTAATTGCTCTTTAGAGCTGATAGATAGTTCTTCTTGGCTTTGAATAACGGCCAGCGGTGTTTTAAGACTATGAGCAAGATCAGCCAAGGCATGCCGATAACGTTTTCTTTGACTTTGTTCCGTGTTTAGCAATGTATTAAGCTGGACCGTAACTTGCTCTAGCTCAACAGGATAAATTTCCTCTAATGAATTTTTGTTACCTTTTTCTATGCTTATTAATTCATTTTTAAGTTTATTTAATGGTTTTAAAGTCCACACCAGCCATACCATTTGCACAATAATAAACAACACCATTAATACGCCGAGCCATGTCCAAAGTTTTTGCTTAAATTCACTCGCTAGTGTTAAAAATTCGCTTTGATCTTTAATAATATGTAGCGTTATTGGAAATTCTTGGCCATTTTCATTAAAACTAGCACTATAGCTGTAAACTAAATGTATTTTTTTATCGAATATTTGTTCTGAGAAAAATGACTGACCAATCTCAGGTGAAGGTAATTGCTGAGGCAAGGTTGATGCGAGCAGAGAATGAGATCTCCATAAAACACTATTTCCATTAATCGCCATTTGTTTGATATAAGGTTTTGATGAATATGAAACCGCTAAATTTGGTATTAGCGGCTCTGGAATTATTGATATCAGTGCATATAATCCAGACTGAATGACATTAAATTGATTTTCTAGTAGCTGCTCAGGCATAAGTAGTTGCTTCTTTTCAACTTCAGCAACTGAAAAAATTGAAAAGCTTTGTGCTTTCAGTTCATTTTTCATGGCACTTTTAAGCTGTTTATCAAAAGCATTATTGAGAGTGATACCAATAATGGGCAACATCAGCACAATCATAAGCAAAGCACTGAAAATGAGTCTTATTTTGAGTGAATTGAATTGCCATGGTAATAACGATAAAACCTTTTTAAAATATTTTGACATGTATATCCAATCAACTTCAAGATGCAGGATTCAGCTGAAATTAGAAACGTTTTAGGCAAGGCATTGATTGATGAGAATAGTTGTTCTATTGTCGAAATCAATAACTCAGAATAAAACGATTCTAAATCAGTCCTTTGGGGACATCCGAGCAAATCATGTTCGTCATTGTGTATGTAATTAAGGGAATAACCATTAATAAAATACACGCCTTGATCATGATATGCTCGGGCGTCCTGAAACGAGCATCTTGAAGTTGCTTGGGTATAATTATTGATCAAATCGTTTGAGTTTGTATCCTTGACCACGGAAAGTTTCAATAAAGCCATGTTCACTTTGTGGATCAAGCTTTTTACGTAAGCGTCGAATAAAAACTTCGATAACATTCGAGTCTAAGTCAAAGTCTTGATCATAGATATGTTCTGTAAGCACCGATTTAGATTTAACCTCTCCAAGATGCATCATTAAGTATTCAAGCAATTTATATTCGTAGCTACTTAAGCTAACGTTTTCATTATTTACTTTGACACTTAAACTCGCCGTATTAATCACTAGCGGGCCGTTGATAATGATAGGACTTGCTTTACCTACAGAACGCCTAATAAGTGCATTAAGCCTCGCTACTAATTCCTCAGGATGGAAAGGTTTGGTTAAATAATCATCAGCCCCTGCATCTAAACCAGAGACTTTGTCTTGCCAACTATCCCGAGCGGTTAAAATCAATATAGGAAAAAGTATTTTTTGTGTCCGTAATGACTTGATCACGCTAATACCATCCATGATAGGTAAGCCAACGTCAATAATTGCCGCGTCATAAGGGTATTCACTACCTTGAAACAAACCATCTTCGCCATCACTTGCAACATCAACTGAATAATTGGCAGCAATCAAGTGTGCTTTTAAGTTAGCTTGTAATTCAAGATCATCTTCAATGAGTAATAACCGCATGGTAACTATCGTCCTATTATTCGGCCAGACTTAGCATCAACTAATACTGAAATAATACGGCCATCTTTTTTAATGATTTTGACTTTATAGCCACTATGACCATTAACTTTTTTATTTTGTACTTTTAAAACTTTACCGCCAATTCTACTTTTAACTAGCTGTGCAGCTTGCCCTGAACTGTTGATCTTTAATTTTTGCTTTTGTTGTTTAATTCCTTGGCCAGACATAGCCAAAGGATTACCTTTATAGGCATAGCTAAAATTAGGTAATGTAAAAAAACAATAAATACATAAAACTGCTAAAACAGATTTCATCATCAGCCTCTAAATGAGCGTACAACCAATCACATTAATAAAAACGTTTATGGTATTAGGTTATTTGGCTAGTGTAAAAGATTGGATCTTTTAAATAAACTAAAGTCTCTGTGATCTATAAGAATAGATCATCATAACTGAACCTTTGCTGAACAAACAACATAAATTTAATTTGCAAAAACTCTAATAAAAACCGTTATTTTTTATAACGATACAAAAAACTCAATGTTCAGCTTGTGTTCATTTACATTGTCGTTAAATAGAGTCAAGTAAGCAATTGAGGACGTTATAAATGACAAACTTTTACCCACTATTATCTACTAAGCGATTATTTTCACTTATTATAGAAACTCAAGTTCCGCTATTAATTCGACCTATTGTATTAACCACAGCGTTAGTAATGACACTGTTAACAACGGTTAGTTATGCATCTAATGAAAAAAGTACAATAAAAACTAATGCCAGTGTTTCACAAGGCGGCTATAAAAAAGATATAGATAGTGAAATGATCACAACCATTATAAAGCAAAACCATGATGCTTTATTATCTGATCAACAAACTGGCAGAGCTTCAGGAAAAAGAAGAGCGTTAGTGGATAACACACACAAATTACCTTTAAAAATCGCTACAAACAGTGCGTTACCATCAGCAAAAAGTGTTAATTTTGATCATGATTTTGGTATTTATAGCGCATTAACTTTTTTGGAAGATGATTTTGATGGTGATGGCTATTATCAAACTTTTAGCGTTATCTTTGATGCCGATGTTTATAGTTATACCAGTAATTATGACAGTGAGGTCTATGCACAATTATATCTAAGCAAAGATGGCGTAAATTGGCAGCATTATTACACCACCGATAATTTTATTATTCATGCTGATAGCAATGAAGATGAATACGAAGTAATCACCACGTTACTTGATGGCTATTCCGCTGGACATTATGATGTATTAATCGATTTATACGAAGTTGGTTATGAAGATATTGTCGCTACCTATAGCTCTGATGACAGCGAAACGTTGTATGGATTATCACTTGAAAGTAATGACTTTGATACACCTTATGTTGAAGAAGTACATATTTACCATAGTGACGGTGGTAGTTTTTCTCTATTTTCAATATTCTCTATATTTATCGTTTCCATTGTTCGTTTTATGAAACGTCGTCATTAAAGTTATTATCAAAATATCCAATTATAGATGTTTCATTACAAGATGCCCTTTGAGTCTTATCATTCAAGGGGCATTTGTATAGTAATACCCGTCTATATAGCGGTATTACTGGAACCCCTTACAAAAACACTCAATTTGTAATACCGATATTCGACCTTTTCTATGAAATAAAGACTTATAGTCATTAAATTGCATCATATTTTTATTAGCATATTGCCAATTTTAAACAAATAACGTCTTTTATCTCTTCAATAGTCCCTTTTCTCAAGGGGGTATATTACTAAAACAGCTAAATAAACAACAAAACGTTCTAAAAATAACCTCCAAGACAACGCTGTCACTCCATAAACCCGTTTGATTTCTATTGCATAAACAGATTATTGTATACAGTATATTCCGTACTGTATTCAACATAACGAGCAAATACCGAATATACACTACATTTTAATCGTTATTTATGAATATAAAATGACAATTAAAATATAGTGCTTTTTTAAAAATAATAAATATTAGGGAATTACTATGATCTTTAGACATAATATAGCAAGCATAAAAACTCCAAGAAGTTTACTTGCATTAGCAATTGGTTCTTCATTATCACTCTCGGCTTTTAATACTTCTGCAGCAGAAGAAAAAAACGCAGCAGATCAAGAGATTGAAACAATCCAGGTAACTGGCTCTCGAATTCAACGTACCGATATTGAATCGGCAAAACCTGTAACGATTATTACTGCCATAGACATTGCCAACTCGGGTTTAAACAGTATTGCTGATGTTTTAGCCGCTAGTATTTTTAACTCGGCCGGTGCTTCTATTGGCGTTGCTAATAACTCTTGGGGTAACCATGCTTCTACCGATTTACGTGGTTTAGGCTCAAACCGTACCTTAACATTACTTAACGGTCGTCGTGCCGCAAAAGGTGCTGCCACTGGCGGTGATTCGTTTAATTTGAATATGCTTCCGCTTGCTGCTGTTGAACGTATTGACATATTACGTGATGGAGCGTCTTCAATTTACGGCTCTGATGCTATGGGTGGTGTTATTAACATCATCACCAAAGATGACTATGAAGGCCTTAATATTACAGTTAATGGACAAAATGCTGCTCGTGGTGGCATGGACCGTAGTGGTGGTTCTATAACTATGGGCACAAGTACAGAAAAAAGCTCGTTGTTGATTTCATTGGAACATCAATTTAAAGGTGGATTAAAAGGTGGCGAACGTGACCATATTTCAGGTGAAACGAATCCATCAAGAATATTTGGTTATGGACCATATGCCACTTGGTTTATTCAAGATAGAGATGAGGGTTACACTTGGGGCGATGATACTCCGGGTCCAAACTGTCCAGAAGAAATGATAAGAGATTCAAAATATGGTCAACAGTGTAGTTATGACACATACGATGGAAAAACCTATATCCCGACTTCTAAAAAAGACTCAATACTAACTAACTTTAAGTATCAAGTTAGTGATGAATTAGAATTTTACAATACCATTTTATACGTTAGTAATAAAACAGAGTCTTCTGGCACTGCTATGTGGTGGAATGACGAAGATTTAACAATGGCAGCGGAAAACCCGAACAATCCAACGTACCAAACTCCTGGCGTTGTAAACCCTTATTCTGATACTGCCTATGATGTTGCCTTTTCTCATAGAATGGATGGAGCAGTTGACCGAAACTTTATATACGATACCAACTTACTCGATATCAATACGGGTATACGCTTAGATCTAGATGCTGGCAACCTATCTGTAAATTTATCTCACAGTCGTGATTCTTTTATTAATCAGGTTGATAGTTACTATTTTATGGATAAGTTTAAAGAAGCCGTTGATAACGGAGATTATAACCCGTTTGAATATGCCGGTGGTGCTAATGCAACACCAGAGGTTATTGACTCGTTTACGCACGACTTTTATCGTGTAGGTGAAAGTACTACACAAGGAATTACGATAGATTGGTCAGGCCTTACTTATGAATTAGCCGGTGGTGCAATTGGCTATGCTATAGGTACTGAGTATCGTGAAGTTGAATTAACTGACGAGCAAGATCATCAATCAAAAGCCGGCAATGTAAAAGGGGTTTTTGGTGGTGATACTGTAGGTGGTTATGATTACAAATCTATATATGGTGAAATTGAATTACCAGTTACGGAAACTCTTATTATTACCGCTGCATCGCGTTATGACTCTTACAGCTTTCCTGATGAAAGCCAAGTTTCTAGCAGTGTAGGTGCCGCTTGGGATGCCATGGATGATTTGAAATTAAGAGCGTCATGGAGTCAGGGCTTTCGCGTAGGAACCATGGCTGATATCAGTGGAGATGAGAGTCTTAGCAATGAAAGCGTAGTCGATACAACATGGTGTAGAACCATACCAATTGAAGACAGACCAGGCGCCACGGAGTGTGGTTCTCGTTCAAGACCCATTTCCTATATCGCAAACCCTGATCTAGAGCCAGAAACATCAGAGCAAATATCCTTTGGTTTAGCATATAACATCACTGAAGATATTGGCCTGACGGTTGATTATTGGTCTATAGAAATAGATAACGAAATTTCGACTGTATCAGCTCAAAATATATTAATAGAAGAAGCCGATGGTAATTTAGCTGAATGGGGCAGTGATTTAACTGTTGATCGAGACCTTACAGCAGATGACTGGAGAGGCGAATTGCAAGGATTTACCAGTCTTGTAACTAACTTTGTTGGTCGCGATACTTCGGGTCTTGACGTTGCACTAAACGCACATTTTGATTTAGGTGATATGGGTAACTTAAACGTTGCTTTTGAGTCTAGTTATATCATCGAATATAATCGTAAAATGACCACGACACTACCAGAATATGATTATGTTGGTTTTACCGGCCGTCCTGAATGGCGTGGTGCATTAAACTTAAATTATTCTTATGAAAATATTTCTGCCTTTCTAAATACTAAGTACATAGAAGGTACTAAAGGTGAAACGCCACAAGAATTTGAAGCTGGTGAAGAATGGCAAGATTTCGGAACAATGGTAACTATCGACTTTGGTATAAGTTATGATACGGATGGTTACGGTAAGATTTCTTATATCATGCGCAATGTTGGCGATAGATTGCCTGATGTTAATACTGACTTGAGAGCTGGTTACAACGAAAGATTACACAGCATTGTTGGTCGCACTAATCAGTTAAATTGGTCAATAGACTTCTAATAAATAAAAATAAAAGTCCTTATTGTATAGCTAAACAATAAGGACTTTTTTATAGGGAAACATCTACTTTATCAATGTCGTTTGTAACCATTGCAATTTATTAGGCTACAGTTCAGAGCTTGGGAAAAGCATAAGATTCACTTAAAATATAACTTCTATTCTGGTGTAAAGTTAATTAAGGATATTTTTAACTAACGAAGGTAACTTTTCAGTTAAGTTGGCTTTTGACAAAACGTAATCCGCTCCCCTACTTTTTGCCATTTTTAAAATAGAGTCTGAACTACCACAGCCAAATTTTTCTGAAGATATTGCTAACACTGGCGTTTTACTGTTAACTTTCACATAGTTAATCAATTCGAAACCATCTACATCAGGCATAAAGATATCGGTGATAACCAGCTCAGGTTGCAGTGTTAAAAAACAATCTCTGGCTTCATGACTATTGATAAAGGAGTGTATATCTAAATCTAAAGAGGTCTCTTGCTCAAGTGCTCTTTTCACCATATTCAAGCTCATTTTTGCGTCATCAACGATCATTACTTTTAACATAGTCACTCTTCCTGAGTTATATTTTATTAACAGCATAGTAGATAAAAGACAAAACGCGCTGGAAACCTAATCAGAAATAACGTCAATATTGTTAATAATTATGTCAAATAAACTTATTTGTTAACTAAAAACAAAAAATCCCGCTAGTTAGCAGGATTTTTAAAAGAAGATAAATTTGTTATTTAACTTTTTAAGTCATCAAAAAATTTCTTAACACCATCAAAAAATCCAGTTTCTTTTGGACTATGCTTTGCATGGCTATTACCCATTTTCTGCTCAAGTTGACGTAAAAGATCCGCTTGATCGCCTGATAAGCTAACTGGTGTTTCAAGTACAACTTTACACATTAAGTCGCCAGTAGAATGGCTACGAACAGACTTAACACCTTTGCCACGTAAACGGAACATTTTACCTGTTTGCGTTTCTTTTGGAATTTTTAACTTAACCTTACCTTCCAAAGTCGGTACTTCAATTTCACCGCCTAAAGCTGCGGTAGTAAAGCTAATTGGCACTTCACAGTAAAGGTGGTTTTCATCACGAACAAATATTTTATGCTCTTTTACGTTTGCTTGAACATATAAGTCACCTGCTGGTGCTCCATGCTCACCCGCTTCACCTTCACCCGATAAGCGAATTCTATCACCGGTATCAACACCTGGTGGTATTTTCACAGATAGTGTTTTTGTTTTTTCAACACGGCCTTGACCACGACAAGAAGGACAAGGGTTTGAAATAACTTTCCCTTTACCACTACACGTTGGACATGTTTGTTGAACAGCAAACAAACCTTGACGCATTTGTACTTGACCATGACCATGACAAGTAGCACATGATTTTGCACTCGTACCTTTTTTAGCGCCTGAGCCATCACATGGGTCACAGCTAACATAGGTAGGTACTTTAATTTCTAACGTCTTACCTTTAACCGCTTCTTCAAGCGTCAAATCAAGGTTATAACGAAGATCTGAACCACGTTGTTGACGTTGTTGACGTCCGCCACCACGGCCACCGCCAAAAATATCGCCAAAAATATCACCGAAGTCTTGACCAAAGCCGCCACCTCCGCCGCCGCCTCCATGACCACCTTGTTCAAATGCTGCATGACCGTATTGATCATATGCTGCACGTTTTTGGTCGTCATTTAGAATTTCATATGCTTCTTTAACTTCTTTAAATTCTTCTTCTTTAGCTTTATCACCGGCATTACGATCAGGATGAAGTTTCATCGCTAAACGTTTGTAGGCTTTTTTGATATCACGCTCAGCTGCATCTTTTGATACGCCTAGCACTTCATAATAATCGCGTTTTGACATAGTGACTTCTTTTAACTGATGTTTAAATTTTTGCAGGTAATTTATTCGTAAAATGACATTATAAATAGTTAGCTATTTTTAATGACATTTTATAGCGGCTTAACGTAAGAAGCGCTGACGTTTAGGCCAGCGCTTATTTTTGATACGTTAACTAAAGACTATTTGTCTTCTTTAACTTCTTCAAACTCAGCATCAACTACGTCATCACCAGCAGGTGCTGCGCCTTCAGCTTCAGGAGCTCCACCTTCTGGTGCGCCACCTTCTGCTTGAGCTTTCGCTTGAGCAATTTCCATTAGCTTAGCTGAAGCTTCGATAACTGCTTGAGATTTAGCATCAATCGCTTCTTTGTCATCGCCTTTAAGCGCTTCTTCAAGTTCAGTTAATGCCGCTTCAATTTTTTCTTTATCTTCGCTTGGTAAATCATCGCCAGCTTCTTCAATTTGCTTGCGAGTCGCATGAACCATACCATCAGCTTGGTTACGCGCTTGTACTAGCTCTTCAAATTTAGCATCTTCTTCAGCGTTAGCTTCAGCATCACGTACCATTTGCTCTACTTCATCATCTGATAAACCAGAAGACGCTTTGATAGTGATTTTTTGCTCTTTACCTGTGTTTTTATCTTTTGCTGTTACATGTAAAATACCATCAGCATCAATATCGAAAGTAACTTCGATTTGTGGCGTACCACGTGGAGCAGCGTCAATACCTTCCAAGTTAAATTGACCAAGAGACTTGTTAGCAGAAGCTTGCTTACGCTCACCTTGACAAACATGAACAGTTACAGCAGCTTGATTATCATCAGCCGTTGAGAATGTTTGTGATTGTTTCGTTGGGATAGTGGTGTTTTTATCGATAACTTTCGTCATCACGCCGCCCATCGTTTCAATACCTAATGATAATGGCGTAACGTCTAATAAAAGAACGTCAGTTACATCACCAGAAAGAACACCTGCTTGAATCGCCGCACCAGCAGCAACAGCTTCATCAGGGTTAACATCTTTACGAGGCTCTTTACCGAAGAAATCAGTAACCGCCGCTTGAACCATTGGCATACGTGATTGACCACCAACTAAGATAACATCATTAATGTCACTTACTGATAAGTCAGCATCTTTAAGTGCTTGTTTAAGCGGAACTAAAGTTGCTTTAACCATATCTTCAACTAAAGACTCAAGTTTTGCACGAGTAACTTTAATGTTCATGTGCTTAGGACCAGAGCCATCAGCAGTGATGTACGGTAAATTAACATCTGTTTGTTGAGCAGAAGAAAGTTCACATTTTGCTTTTTCAGCAGCTTCTTTCAAACGTTGCATCGCAAGAGGATCAGTTGTTAAATCCATGCCTTGGTCTTTTTTGAATTCAGCTACAAGATAATTGATTAAGCGGTTATCAAAATCTTCACCACCTAAATGAGTATCACCGTTAGTTGCTAATACTTCAAAAGTATGTTCGCCTTCAACTTCGTCTATTTCAATAATTGAAATATCGAAAGTACCACCACCTAAATCGTAAACAGCAACAACTTTATCGCCTTCTTGCTTGTCCATACCGTAAGCAAGTGCAGCAGCAGTTGGCTCATTGATGATACGTTTAACTTCAAGACCAGCAATACGACCAGCATCTTTAGTTGCTTGACGTTGTGAATCGTTAAAATATGCAGGAACGGTAATTACAGCTTCAGAAACTGTCTCACCTAAATAGTCTTCTGCCGTTTTTTTCATTTTCGCTAAAACTTCAGCTGAAACTTGTGGTGGAGCAACATCTTTATCACGTGCTGTAACCCAAGCATCACCATTATCAGCTTTAACGATACCAAATGGCATAATGCTGATATCGCGTTGCACTTCTTTATCTTCGAAGCGACGGCCAATTAAACGCTTAATTGCATACAATGTGTTAGTAGGGTTTGTAACAGATTGACGCTTAGCAGGTTGACCTACTAATGTTTCGCCTTCTTCTGTATATGCAATGATTGAAGGTGTTGTACGATCGCCTTCTGCATTTTCAATTACACGTGCTGTGCCGCCATCTAGTACAGCAACACATGAGTTTGTTGTCCCTAGGTCAATACCGATTATTTTGCCCATCTTGAGGACCTCCAAATACTAATTAAATTAAAGTTTGTTAATGTAGATTTTCAATAAATCTGTTGATGAAACAAATAGTGGGGGCAGGAAAACTCTTTTCAACTATTTAAAGTGAAATAAGTAAAAAAATGTCTATTTTTCGCTATTGTTAAGAATAAATCGTAGTAAAGCGCGTTATAGCGCACTAATTGGCAAAAATACCATTTGTTTATATTTCGATAAATTTATTGTTAATTGTAAAAAAATTTGCATCATCATTCCTTCACATCCATGTGATCATGACATACCGTTCATCCTGAACATAAAAAAATGCCAATCAAATAATTGATTGGCATTTTATAAACAAACTTAAGCTAAAAGTTAAGCGGAGGTATCAACACTTGGTGCGGCTTTCGAAACCATTACCATCGCTGGGCGAAGTAAACGACCATTTAGTTCATAACCTTTTTGCATAACGGCAATAACAGTATTAGGCGCAACACCTTCAACTTCTTGCATTGACATAGCTTGGTGAAGTTCAGGATTAAATGGTTGGTCTTGTGGATCTACACCTTTTACACCAAACTTTTCTAAAGAGCTAATTAATCCTTGTAACGTTAATTCAACCCCTTCAATAATACCCTTGTTACTTTCATCTTCTTTATCAATGTTTTGCAATGCGCGTTCAAGGTTATCAACAGAAACCAACATTTCACCTGCAAACTTTTCCAAAGCAAACTTACGCGCTTTTTCAACATCTTGTGCGCTGCGACGACGAATATTATCAACTTCAGCTTTCGCTCTGATCACTGAGTCTTTTTGGTCGGAAACCGTTGTTTTGGCAGCAGATAAACTCAATTCAAGTTCATTAATTTTTTCTTGCTCTACACTGATATTATCAGCAGCGGCATCAAGCTGAACTTCAACTTGCTCTTCAGCTTGATTAATAATTTCTTCTGCAGCTAATTCTTCTGCTGTTTTGTTTTCTGTTGACTCGTTAGCCATGAAATAACTCCAAGATAAAACTTACTATATAAAGTAGACATAAATTCAATGATGCTAATTATGGGGACTTGTTTTCACGATTCAAGCAAAAAATTGAATCAATTTATAAAAAGTGAACTTTACAATAACAATAATACCAGCGAAAATCGTTATAACAGCAAGAGATAACAGTAAATACAGTTATGAGTCAATTATATAAAACTATCGGTTTAATTGGTAAGCCACATCATGAAGGTGCAAAGGCAACTATAGAATTATTATATTCTTATTTATTAGAGAATAATTATAACGTTGTTGTAGAGTCTTCCGTCGCACAATCGATAAATATTAAAAACATCACCATTAAGACATTAACCGAAATTGGCGAAATAGCAGATCTTGCCATTGTGGTTGGTGGTGATGGCTATATGCTCGGCGCAGCCCGTGTACTTGCTTGTTATGATATTGGTGTTATTGGCGTCAATCGTGGCAACTTAGGATTTTTAACTGATTTACCTCCTGATAAAATAATCTTGCCTTTAGAGGCTATTTTACGTGGTGAGTCTCGTTCAGAGCAGCGCTTTATCATAGAAGCAGAAGTTTACCGTCACGGCAAACTTAAAAGCTCAAACAGTGCAGTAAATGAAGCGGTTTTACATGCTGGTAAGGTCGCTAACATGATTGAATTTGAAGTGTATATCGATGGTACTTTTATGTTCAGCCAACGCTCTGATGGTTTGATTGTTTCGACACCAACGGGGTCTACTGCATACTCAATGTCGGCAGGTGGTCCCATATTAACACCAAACTTAAACGCGCTCTCTTTAGTGCCGATGTTCCCACATACGCTAACAAGTCGTCCCATTGTTGTTGATGGCAACAGTGAAATAAAATTAATACTAGCAAATGAAAACTGTGAAAACCTGCAAGTAGGTTGTGATGGTCACGTAATATTAGCAGTAATGCCCGGCGATGAAGTTATCATTAAAAAGAGTGAAAACACCTTACGACTTATCCACCCTTTAAATCATGATTATTTTAATGTATTGCGAAGCAAATTAAGTTGGGGTAATAAACTTTATTAACCTAGTGATGGTATTAATAAATCCCTATAAAATTCAAATTGTTGAATTTTTGTTCTAAATAAATATTGCATAAAACCCAAATACTGTATAAATTAACAGTTAGTTATTTATACAGTTCTTTAATGGATTCCAAATTATGCTTTTACACCTCAACATTCAAAACTTTGCTATTGTGCGCAGCCTAGATATTGATTGGCATCAAGGCATGACCACCATTACCGGAGAAACGGGTGCGGGTAAGTCAATTGCCATTGATGCACTTGGTTTATGTTTGGGGGACAGGGTCACTACGCATGTTGTTAGACCTAATTGTAAAAAAGCAGAACTTGCCGCAACTTTTGATGTACATAAAAATAGTGTTGCTCAACAATGGTTGAAGAAACATGATTTAGATATGGATAATGAATGTATATTACGTCGCGTTGTGTCCGCAGAAGGCAGATCAAAAGCTTATATTAACGGCAGCCAAGTGCCATTGATTCAATTAAAGGAAGTCGGTCAATTACTGATAAATATTCATGGCCAACATGATCACCAATTGATTGTTAAAGCGACAGAGCAGCGAAAAATACTTGATGCATACGCAGATCATCAACACTTACTTGATAGTGTAAAATATTATCACCATCAATTTAAACAGCTCAGTAATGAATTAGAACAGTTACAAAACAATAAATTACAACGAGAAGCACAACAGCAGTTACTTCAATATCAAGTGACAGAGCTAGATGAATTTTCATTACAACAAGGAGAGTTTGAAACTCTTGAAATTGACTATAAACGCTTTAGCAATGCACAAGACTTATTAAATGAAACCTTACATACCATTCAAATATTAAAAGAAGACGAAGCCTTTAATGTCATTGATTCGTTAAAACGATGTAGTGACAATTTATCGAGTTTAAAGAACTTTGATAAAAACCTCGTTAACATTTCAACAACATTGACCGAGTCTCTAGTACAAATTGAAGATGCTAGCGATGAGTTGCGCCATTATTACGACAGCTTAGATTTAGATCCTCAAAGTTATGCTGCGATTGAAGACCGCTATTCTCAATCAATACAACTTGCCAAAAAACACCAAATACAACCTGAAAATCTAGCAAAATTTCATGCTCAATTATCAGCTGAGTTAGCCAACATCAGTTCAGATGAAAGTCGCTTACTTTGTGTTAGTGATGAAATAGAACAGGCTAAGCAAGCTTATTTACAAGCAGCACAAATACTTTCAAAGTCACGACTAAAGGCTGCTAAAACATTAGGTAAATTAATAAGTTTAAGCATGCAAGAACTCAATATGCCCAATGGAAAATTTGCTGCAGAATTGATAGAAAACACCGGTGAAACATTAGCAATACATGGTATAGATGATGTCCACTTTATGGTGAGTATTAATCCAGGGCAACCTTTAGAAGCGATGAATAAAGTCGCCTCAGGTGGAGAACTTTCACGTATCAGTTTAGCTATGCAAGTCGTCCTCGCCGATAAAGTAGTAACGCCAGCGCTTATCTTTGATGAAGTTGACGTTGGCATTAGTGGCCCTACTGCAGCTATGGTAGGCTCGAAATTACAGGCCTTAGCTAAAAATACCCAAGTGATTTGTGTCACCCATTTACCGCAAGTTGCTAGTAAAGGGCATCAACAATTAATTGTCGCCAAACTTACCGATGGTCAATGCACAGAAACAACAGTTACGGAACTTTCTAGCCAAGGACGTATCCAAGAGATTGCACGTTTATTAGCTGGCGACAAAATTACCGATAATAGTTTGGCAAATGCCCAAGAATTATTAGCCGGTTAATTATCGCCTTAGTGAATTAATTAGCTAACTTACATAGACAAAACAAAAATAGTTTTGTATATAAAGCCTAGCTTGGGTATTATCTGTGCCCACACTTTATAGGAAGAATTTTTTACATGTTGTTTCGCGTATTAACAATTGCTCTAGCACTCTCACTTTCTGCATGCTCAAGTTGGGTCTTTCGTATCGATATCCCTCAAGGAAATTACCTAGAGCAAAAAGATGTCGACAAATTACAAATAGCCATGACTAAAGAGCAAGTGAAGTTTATTTTAGGTAGCCCCGTAGTATTAGATACTTTTAGCGACGAGACTTGGCATTATGTCTATCGGTTAAAATCTGGTCGTAGTTCAGATTTAGACATGCAGAAACATTTTGAAGTGAAATTTGAAAATAATTTGGTGGTTTCAGCATCTGGTGATTTTGAACTACCCGAGTCGTTTTATACTCCTATGGTTAATTAAAAGCGGTCACTTAAATCGACGACTTAGAAGTTATTGCTCTATTATATCTATGTGAGCATAAAATTTAGTACATGCTGTACATAAAAAAGCGACTTTACTGTCGCTTTTTTACTCTTAGTTTTAACTAAAATATAAAATAAATTACTATTACAAGGGTTTTACACGGCCGCCGGTAATTTTATTAGCACGCCCTTCTTCTTTGGCTTTTTCTGCTCGGCGTTTACGTACTTCCTTCGGATCAGCAATAAGTGGACGGTATATTTCTATACGATCTAAGTCGTGAATAACATCACTTAACTTAGCGGCTCTATTCCACACTCCCACCTTATTAACTGCCAAATCAATTTCTTCATAAAGTGCTTTAATACCAGAATCATTAATGGCTTCTTCAATAGTGCTATCGCGCTTCACTGACAATGCTAATATTTTTTGACTAGTAGGTGTGCCATAAACAACCTCTATTTGGATTTTATCAAACTCTTTCTGACTACTTTCCATGATTTCCATAAACCTCTTTTGCTCTAGTAGTAAAAGCTTGCACCATATTATTGGTTAAATGATTAAAGACTCGACCAAATGCTAAATCAAACATTTTATTTGAAAATTCATAGTCCAAGTTCAATTCTATTTTACAAGCCTCATCAGAAAGTGGCGTAAGTAACCAACCACCAGAGAGTCTTTTAAACGGACCATCAACAAGCTTCATTATTACTTCTTTATTTTTGATGAGGGTATTTTCAGTCGTAAACCACTTTTTCAAGCCACCTTTTGAAACAAGCAGCGCCGCGGTCATTGACGACTCCCCTTGAGAAACTATTTTACTGTCATTACAATCCGGTAAAAACTTGGGATAATGACTTACATCATTAATCAAACAATACATTTCTTCAACACTGTGCATCACTAACGCACTACGACTTATAACTGGCATTTATCCCCCTGTAACTTATGCGCGTATCATAGCAAAGCTAAATAAAAATCGCATTATCACATTAAATACCTGCTAGACCAATTGATCCTAACGGTATTAATGCCAATTTGGTTAATTAATTGATCAAAATTCAATGGGAAGAATTTTCAATAACAGGCCGTTTGATTGCTCCCAACGTAGATGTTGTTTATTAGAGCTACACAGCAGCATTTGTCGAGTAATCGCTAGCTCTTAGGAATGAAAGCAATACAGAAACTGGATATTTTGACCATTTGAAAATACTCAAATAATTAACGTAATTGGTATAAATCACTAAAAGTACAAAATAGCCATTTAAAAGACTTCATTTCTACGTATAATGACCGCCGATAACGATGGAAAAGTAATGTCTAAGCAAAAATCTAAAAAATCAAATAGTAATACTATTGCGCTCAACAAAAAGGCACGTCATAACTACTCGCTTACTGATAAGTTTGAAGGTGGTATGAGCTTACAAGGTTGGGAAATTAAGAGCATCAGAAGTGGTAAAGTTAACATTTCTGAATGTTACGTGCATATAAAAGACCGTGAAGCTTATTTATTAGGAGCTGAAATCATGCCACTTAATGCCGCTTCAAGTCATGTTGTCTGTGATCCTAACCGCGATAGAAAATTATTACTTAATCGTAAAGAACTCGATAAGCTTATTGGTGCTGTTGAACGTGACGGCTACTCTATGATTGCAACCGCAATGTATTGGAAAGCCTGTTGGGTAAAACTCGAGTTTTATTTGGGTAAAGGTAAGAAAGATCACGATAAACGTGCCGATATTAAAGACAGAGAATGGGCTGTTGATAAAGGTCGTTTAATGAAGAATAAAAACTTAGATCGCTAATTTGCTAGATAAGTGGTTAAAAATTACCACGTTGTCTATTTATGTTAAGCATTGTACAATACGCGTTATAGGCTAGACAGTTAAACGTTTGACCTTGTTTAGAAAATGATTTAGAAAAACTTTGGGGCGGATCTAGGATTCGACAAGATTCACGAAACCCAAGGTGCATGCCCAGGGGCGGTTGGCCTGGTAAAAAGCCGCAAAACTATAATTGCAAACGACGAAACGTTCGCACTAGCCGC
>Ga0209292_1001465_pt1 | contig 28756 bp, 16 predicted proteins | sample GOMGulsemesocosm_2_FD_184634 | JGI IMG/M metagenome (GOLD analysis project Ga0209292, IMG submission 184634) | Methane-oxidizing microbial communities from mesocosms in the Gulf of Mexico - GOM9C Gulf of Mexico (SPAdes) (version 2) | ecosystem: Environmental > Aquatic > Marine > Cold seeps... | reverse complement strand
AGGCTGTCGAGGATGAAGAGGCAGGCAGTATAACGATTGAAAATGCATTTTCTCATGTTAACTATCTTATTGGGCAGGTCACTTTTGCTGATGGTCGTATGTTAACAGGCCTGGATTTGTTAGATTTATCTAAAACAGGGCGATGAAATGATACTTTGTTAGCTCTATAATAACTTCGTGTAACTACATATTTAAGGCGTTCTTCGAGCGATTTAAACTATTTATAAGCGTTGTTCAATTTTTTAGATGCATCCATAATAGTAAGGGATCCCAATTATTAACTGAATCATTTGTTGGGAAGACCTATTCTCCTTTGAAATGCTCTACTTCTCACGCAGTTTATTAGTCATACATGCCGATTTTCTAATATTATCAAGGCAGTTAACAGGAACGGGTATGTTTGTATGACATGAGCTACTAAGATATAGATTTTCTCATTTATCACTAAGCTTAACTAATGAGATCCGCAGTTGCCCCTCCTGTTACTGCGTGGTAGGTATATTTTAATAGTAACCCGTCTAGGTAATTGTTCAGTTTTACTGGTTAAAATTATTGATAACTGGATGTTTTTAATCCCAGTTGCAGATCTTTCTCAATCAGCTATCTTAGTGTAACTAATTTTTATGCGTAGCTTTATGCTTATTACTTAGGCTTTTAGTGGGGGGAAGTGTGATTATTATTAGCCTCATGTGCAAGCACGGCTAGTTTCTCCTGATGTATAAAAAAACAGATAACCACTAGATATAGTAGCTAGTCGGGCTAAGGGGATAGCCCTTATTTATAAACAGTACATTGTAGTATAGGTGTATTTTTTATTGTAGATACGCTTTAACTATATAGATTAGGTATGCTGGAATAGGGTTGACCAATAACGCCCTGAAGTGACCCTGTGCTTCTAGTCACTCGTTTAGGATACAAAAGTGATATTTTCTAAGTCGCTATGTGCCCCAAAGCGAGTTAGTAACACCTTTAATGATATGAATTTTCGGTTGAAGCTAGAGATGCTTCAAGTGAGATGGCTTACTTGGAAAATAAATTAACAGGACTGAACGTCAAGCTAAAGCGTTTCAATGAAACTTCAGACTAGAATAAAGACGACGGAATATGGCCTGCGCGTATTTTAAATATGTTAATACACAACGCATTAAAAACGGACGTACTGTTATCGATATGAACGAGCATAAGCCTCAATAGTTAACTTATTCTATGTATTGTCTAAGCATTCTGGAAGTATGGATTACAGAAGATAAAAGTCGGAATAGAGATGAAAAATAATTAAACGTTATTTTAAAAAAAGTTAATGTAAATATAATGGAGATTGCCCCTCCACAAAAACATTCGATGTGTTCGTTAAGGTTGGGTCAAATCAACCCCCTTTAAGTAACCTAATACAGTGCTAGCACTGCGACCGACCTCACCACATATTCGAGGAGATATATCTGCTTTAAACATTTTAGGGTTATCTTTTTTTAGCTCCTTAGCTTTTTCAATTGCGAAGTTTTCCCGTTGCTTTCTCTGTTCAATTCGCTTTTTTGATGCCTCAGATGTGCGAGATTCTCCAGCCCTAAAATCATCTTGCAAGTGAGCAGAGGCTACAGATTTACCACCAAAATAAGAAGCATCAACAAGATTTTTTAACCCTGTAACATCCCCATTAAGTACGCAACACGCAGTTTCCAAAGCGATCTCAACCGCATAAGCAACTGCAACCATGGATGCATTGTTCTCAACTCCCCCCTTAGCTAATAAGTAATAGTAAAGTGTCAAAGTGTAACCTTCGTACATATACATTCTCGACAGGTCTTTACTAATACCTAAGTTATCCAGCTCATGGTAAATAGAGTTCCACATTGATAGTTCATTATCTGATTTAAATAACTCAGGTGATGTTTTCAATAGTAACTTAATGTTCCGCGCTTCTTTTTTACTTTCTTCTGTATAAAAAGAAAGAAGCTCAGCAGTTAGCTTTTGAAACGGCTTTACAATAACGCCCTCTCTACCCTTTTTAGTTTTGATGGTTTGCATATTATACAAATGCAAATCACGCATTAACGATTCCATTGAATACCCTATCTGTTAAGTTTGCTTTATGCTCAATGCAAAGGTGACTATACCTCTGCGTCATTGTTATCGATTTGTGCCCTAAGACTTCTGCTATTTCAAGCAAGCTAGCCCCGTTCATAGCTAATAAACTAGCGCATGTGTGCCGTAAATCATGAAACCTAAAATCATAAATATTGGCTTTACTTAACGCACCTTGCCAGTGAATATCAAAATTACTAAAATATGCTTTTGGGTCACTTGGATGTGGAAAAACAAACCCATCTATTTTTCTGTATTTCATCAACTCAGTAATAACATCACTGGTTAAAGTTAATATGCGTTGCTCACCATTCTTAGTATGAGGAAGGTGCGCTGTTTTAGTCTTTAAATTAATACAATTCCACGTTAATGACGTCATCTCAGTGCGTCTCGCACCTGTGGTGATAGCCATCAATACCAATAGATATAACTGTTCCCATTTCGACTTCTTTACCGCTTTAAATAAACGCGGAAGTTCTACATCACTCAGAAAACGGGTACGCGCATTATTTTCTGTATATTGCTTGATGCCTTTGACGGGGTTGTAATCAATATCGAATTCATTAAGTAAGAAGCTGTATAAAGAGCCTATTGAAGATTTATAACGGTTTAAGGTAGCAGGAGCTTTGTCCAGAGATAACAACTTCAATTCAGCTTTAATCTGCTGGCGAGTTACTTTACCAACGGGTTTATCTCCAAAAAGAGATACCCAATGCAGTAATCGTTGTTGTTTACTTGGATCTTTGCCGACACCTTGATCTAAAAACTGTTTTACAGCATCAGAAAAAGCTAAGGAAGTTAACGTGTGATTAGTTAAAGAGTGCGCAAAATCATTATCCACCAGCAGTAAAGCGCGGAATTTTTCAGCTTCTTTTTTTAATTTGAATGATTTGGATATTCGACTACCATCGCGCATGAATTCAACACGATAAGTAGTAGATTTTTTGCCCTTACGGACTTGTAGAGTTGCCATTTTATTTCCTTTACGCCAAATTACGCCAAAAACGTAACCGAGTATCAGGAAAACAAAACCAGACTGACTTCTTTATTGCTTTTAACTAGTTGACTAGACTAGAAAAAAAATATGGTACCGCTAGACGGACTTGAACCGTCACTTCTTTCGAAATCGGATTTTGAATCCGACGTGTCTACCAATTCCACCACAGCGGCATTTAGTTAGCGAATAAACTAGCTGACTAATTAGTGCGTTTGATTATACCCATCAAAGAAACACAAACAAGCATTATTCATTATGTCTTGGCTAACCGCTCAAAAAGCAACCGTTAATCACCACTTACCATTTGCCTACAAAGTGATACACTGTTTGCTTCAATTTTTAGAGGAACCATCATGGCTAAGCGCAACCAGAAAAAAACAGCGAAACTGACTCTACAAGAGCAATATCAAACTTGTCCTAGAGCAAATCTATTTAAACGTTTAGGCGCTTACCTTTATGACCTATTTGCATTGGCAGCCGTTTTGATGCTTGCGGTTATTTTTGCAATATTGATCGTCATTATCAGCAATAACATGGGGTTAATAAACCTTTCTGCTTATAAAGATATTGCCGATTACCTCGGTCAAAGTGACATTTTTGTTGCTTACTTAGGTTTTGTTACCGTTGGATTTTATGCTTATTTTTGGACTAAAGGCGGTCAAACTATTGGCATGAAAGCATGGCGTTTACGTGTGCAAAACAGTGATGGTAGCGGTATTAGTTTAACTCAAGCACTCATTCGCATGGCAACATCTGCATTTGGCTTAGGGAATATTTTAGCACTATTTAAAAATCGTAACGCATTTCAAGACCTATGGGCTGAGTGTGAAGTGATTGTATTAACCAAAGAACTTAGCAGCTGGAAAGGATTTAAAGGCATGGGTTTTATGGATGAAGATAAAAAGTAATAGATAACTTTCAGCCGGCAGCTATCAATTCTGCCGGCTAATGACTGACAGCTTTTTCTAGCTTTGCCTTTTAAGCAGGTACATCGCCACACTCAATACCAGTAAACTCGGTAATAATGCCCCTAATATGGGCGGTAAACCAAATACCAGACTGGCAGGTCCAAATAACTCCCCCGACACGTGAAAAGTAAAACCACTTGCGATACCAAAAATCAGACGTGTTCCCATTGTTACTGTACGCAACCCACCAAAGATGAATGATACTGATAGCAACATCATCACAATAATAGTGAAAGGTAATACAGCCTTGCGCCAAAACGTTAACCAGTAACGGCTTGCATCCTGCTCATTCGTTTCTAAGTAGTTGATATATCCATAAACATCCCGCATCGACATCTTTTCAGGATCACTTAACACTACCTCTAACTTCTTAGGAGTTAACTCCGTTTGCCAAGTGTACTCTTCCACCTTTGATACTTTTGTTTTATCGCCTAAAAACTGTGTTTTACTGACCTCAGTTAATAACCAGGTGCCCTGCTGATAAACCGCTTTTCTCGCTAATAAGGCTTGCTCCAGTTTCATCTCTTTATCAAAAAAGTACAACTGTACATCAAATAGGTCAGCCTGATTGTTCATGCGCCCAATACTGACAAATGCATCGGCATCTTTTACCCACACACCATATTTATTACTGACGTGTTGCTCTCCGCTACGCGCTTGAGCACGCATTGAATAAGCCTCTTTATCGGTTGCTGGTGCAACAAACTCACCTAATATCATCACCGCCAATACCATCGGGATCGCTGTTTTTAATACAGATCCCGCTATACGTAACTTTGAAAGCCCCGCAGCTTGCATCACCACTAACTCACTACTGCTAGCAAGACTACCTAAACCAATCAAAGCACCAATAAGTGCGGCCATCGGAAAGAAAACAGCAATTTCAACAGGCATTTTAAGCAGTACAAAATAGCCAGCAGCCCAAACATCATAAGTACCTTGGCCGACATTTTTCATCTGCTCTACAAACTTAATAATGCTACTTAAACCAATTAAAACAAATAAGCTTAAAAACGTAGCAGCAAAAATCGTTTTACCTATGTAACGATCTATAATTCCCATCATATTACGATTCTACCTTTACACTTTTCTTTAATTTTTTAGGGAATGAAAACTTACCCAATGCTTGCAGATGCAAAATAATACCAAAAATTAAGAACAGTAATTGTACTGCCCACATGGATATTGCGGGGATAGCCCCTTCCTCAATTAAACTTCTTGAGGTGCTGAGCAGCAGGAAAAATGTTAAATACAAGGCCAATGCAGGCAGGAGTTTTGCATAGCGACCTTGACGAGGGTTTACTTTAGCCATAGGCACAGCCATAAAGGTAACCATTAAAATAGAGATCGGAATTGCAAAGCGCCAGTGTAACTCAGCTTGATAATTAGGATCTTTGACACCAAAAAGTTGTGCGGTAGGTAAAGCTTCAACACCACGTTTTTTCTCTTGCACTTCACGGTTGGCGATATGTACCTCAAAGCGCTCAAATTCACTATTATCAAATTTTGCTTGGCCTACTATGCCTGCATAGCGTTGTCCATTATGTAACGTTAACCATGTGCCATCTTGTTTATTTTCTACACTGCCCGTTAGTGAAGTAATAACAGAGGGGGCCTTATTTTTCTCTTTTGGCCAATGAGCCGCAAATACACGCTCTAGTTGCTGATCACCTTTATATTTTTCAACATAGACCACACCACCTTTATCGGAAGTTTGATGGAAACGCCCTTCAATGAGTGTTGCAGTACCGGCATCGGACTCTGCATTTTCAATCACACTGATCACTTTGTCTTCAGAAAAAGGAGCCAGATATAAACTATTAAAGGCAGCAAATGAAAAGGTAAGTAGCGATAGCACTAAGGTCGCTTTTAATACTTTGTTGGGGCTATAGCCGCATGAGGTCATCGCCACCATTTCGCTTTCACCATGCAAGCGTCCATGGGCAAACAACACCGCTAAATAGAAACTAATTGGCAACATTAATGTGCCAAGTGTTGGTAAATTAAGATAAAGAAGGGTTAAAACAAGATCTGGGGGAATAACACCATTAATTGCTTTTGCAAGAATGGCAATAAACTTTTGGCTAACAAATATGAGTAGCAGAACAAATAGAATACCTACTTGGCTTTTGAATGTTTCTAGCATGAGGTAACGAAGAAGTATCACCCGGTTCTCCAGTCTGAAATTAGAGTTATTAAAATGGTGGATTAAGCAAGTAATTACGGTAAAATTGCTATTTTCGACAGTTTAGAATCCACAACCATCTATAATAACTGCATTTTCACAATAATAGCATCATTAATATAGATAAAATCAGCGCATTAAGGGTATATATGGAATTTCTTGTTAAAAGTGGTAGTCCAGAAAAACAACGCAGTGCATGCATTGTTGTTGGTGTCTTCGAACCTCGTCGTTTATCACACGCGGCAGAATTGCTTGATGATATTAGTGAGGGATATTTAACTTCATTACTTCGCCGTGGTGATATTGAAGGTAAAGTTGGCCAAGTGCTCTTTTTACATCATGTACCTAACGTACCAAGCGAACGTGTTTTATTAGTCGGTTGTGGTAAAGAGCGTGATTTAACAGAAACGCAATACAAACAGATTATTACTAAAACGATTGCGACTTTAAATGACACAGGTTCATTAGAAGCAATCTGTTTCCTTTCTGAGTTACATATTAAAGGCCGCGATAGTTACTGGGCAGTGCGCCAAGCAGTGGAAGCTGCACAGGACTCGTTATATAGCTTTGATCAGTTCAAAACTAACAAAGACAATACCCGTCGTCCACTACGTAAATTAACTTTTAACGTACCTAGCCGAAAAGAGTTGCCACGTGCAGAGCTTGCTTTGCAACATGCGATTGCCGTGGCATCAGGTGCTAAAGTTTGTAAAGACTTAGCAAACATGCCACCGAATATCTGTACGCCACTTTATTTAGCAGAGCAAGCACAAGCATTGGCTGAACGTTTTGATAAAGTGACAACAGAGATCATCGATACAGCACAGATGACAGAGCTAAAAATGGATAGCTACTTAGCGGTTGCCCGTGGCTCTGATAATCCAGCTTATATGTCACTGATGCATTACAACGGTGGTGAGCCAGGTCAAAAACCAATTGTATTAGTGGGTAAAGGGCTAACCTTTGACTCTGGTGGTATCTCACTAAAACCAGGCGCAGGCATGGATGAGATGAAATACGACATGGGTGGCGCAGCTTCTGTTTACGGCACCATGAAAGCGTTAGCAAAACTAGACTTACCGATTAATGTTATCGGTATTTTAGCGGGCGCAGAAAACATGCCATCGAGTAATGCTTATCGTCCAGGTGATATTTTGAAGACCATGTCAGGTCAAACGGTTGAGGTATTAAATACCGATGCAGAAGGCCGTTTAGTATTATGTGACGTATTAACTTATGTTGAACGTTTTGAGCCTGAGTGTGTTGTTGATATCGCAACTTTAACCGGGGCTTGCATCATGGCACTGGGCCATAATATCTGTGCAATGTTAAGCCCGCATAAAGGCTTAGCACACGAGTTATTAAACGCTTCAAACCAGTCAAGTGATAAAGCATGGCAGTTGCCAATGGACGATGAATTCCAGAAGTTACTTGATAGCCCTTTTGCTGATATGGCGAACATTGGTGGTCGTCCTGCAGGCACAATTACAGCAGCTTGTTTCCTTTCGCGTTTCACTAAAAAATATAACTGGGCACATTTAGATGTGGCAGGTACAGCTTGGCGTCCAGCAGGTGCTAATAAAGGTTCAACGGGCCGACCTGTACCACTGCTTACGCAGTTCTTAATTAATCGCAGCGAAAATAGTGATAGCGAATAATCAAATATGAGCCAAGTGACGTTTTATATTCTTGCTGAAAGTGGCACTGATACATTACCTGCGCATTTTGTGCAGGCGTGTTCGCTGGCTGCATTTTATTATCAGCAGAATAGAAAGGTATTTATCTACACCGACAATCAGCAAGATGCGTTTACGGTTGATGAATACCTATGGCAGTTTGATGGCGACAGTTTTGTGCCTCATAACTTGCTTGGTGAAGGGCCAAAGTTTGGCACGCCAGTTGAAATCAGCTGGATGCCACCTACTCACCCGCGCCCAGTACTGATCAATTTAAGTTTACATTTGCCTGATTTTTCAAATAATTTCCAACAAATTATTGATTTTGTTCCCAGTGACGAACAATTAAAAATCGCAGCCAGACACAGATATAGCGCCTATAAAAAATTAGGCCACACGCTTTCAACCGAGAACGTTGAAAAACAAAATTCAAACAACCAAACAGAAGATAAGTAATGGAAAAGACATACAACCCAAGTGCCATCGAGCAAAAAAACTACCAAGAGTGGGAAGAGAAAGGTTATTTCAAACCTCACGGCGATACTAGCAAAGAAAGCTTTTGTGTAATGATTCCACCGCCAAACGTCACCGGTAGCTTGCACATGGGTCATGCTTTCCAAGATACCATTATGGATACCATTATCCGTTACCAACGTATGCAGGGTAAAAATACACTTTGGCAGATGGGTACCGACCACGCGGGTATCGCAACACAGATGGTTGTTGAACGTAAACTGTTTGCTGAAACAGGCCAAACACGTAAAGAGTTAGGCCGTGAAACTTTCATCGACAAAATCTGGGACTGGAAAAAAGAGTCTGGCGGCACAATTTGCAAACAGATGCGCCGTTTAGGTACCTCGGTTGATTGGGATCGTGAACGTTTCACAATGGATGATGGTTTATCTGCTGCCGTTAAAAAAGTATTTGTAGACCTATATAACGACGACCTTATCTACCGTGGTAAGCGTTTAGTTAACTGGGATCCAAAATTACACACTGCGATTTCAGACTTAGAAGTTGAAAACAAAGATGTGAAAGGTTTCATGTGGCACTTCCGCTACCCACTCGCTGACGGTGTATTAACAGCAGATGGTAAAGACCACATTGTTGTTGCAACAACACGTCCAGAAACCATGCTCGGTGATACCGGTGTTGCGGTAAATGCTGAAGATCCACGTTACCAATCAATCATTGGTAAAAACATTCTTTTGCCATTCACTAATCGTCTCATTCCAATCATTTCTGATGAACATGCAGATATGGAAAAAGGCACGGGTTGTGTAAAAATTACACCAGCCCATGACTTTAACGATTACGAAGTAGGTAAACGTAACAAACTACCAATGATCAACGTATTAACTTTTGATGCAAAAATCCGTGATGAAGCTGAAGTATTTAATACTAACGGCGAAAAGAGCGATGATTACGCAACCGACTTACCAGAACAATTCCAAGGTTTAAGCCGTGAAGATGCACGTAAACTGGTTGTTTCTGAGCTAGATAAATTAGGCCTATTAGACGAAGTTAAAGATCACGACTTAGTTATTCCTTACGGCGACCGTGGTGGTGTAGTCATTGAACCAATGCTAACGGACCAATGGTATGTACGTGTTGCACCTTTAGCTAAAACAGCAACGGAAGCGGTTGCCAACGGTGACATTAAATTTGTGCCACAACAATACGAAAACTTATATAACTCGTGGATGACTGATGTAAACGACTGGTGTATTTCTCGTCAACTTTGGTGGGGTCATCGTATTCCAGCTTGGTACGATGAATCAGGCAAAGTTTACGTTGGTGATAACGAAGCTGATGTACGTCGTGAAAATAACCTAGATGACTCTGTTGTATTAAGACAAGATGACGATGTATTAGATACATGGTTCTCATCGGGTTTATGGACCTTCTCAACGTTAGGTTGGCCTGAGCAAACAATGGATCTTAAAACCTTCCACTCAACAGATGTGTTGGTAACGGGTTTTGATATCATCTTCTTCTGGGTTGCACGTATGATCATGATGACCATGCACTTCATGAAAGATGAAAATGGCAAACCACAGGTGCCCTTTAAAACCATTTACATGACTGGATTAATCCGGGATGAGAATGGCGATAAAATGTCCAAATCTAAAGGTAATGTATTAGATCCTTTAGATATGATCGACGGTATCGATTTAGAAAGCTTAGTAACCAAACGTTGTGGCAATATGATGCAACCTAAGATGGCTAAGAAGATCGAAAAACAAACACGTAAAGCGTTTGAAAATGGTATTGAAGCACACGGTACCGATGCACTGCGTTTCACACTAGCTGCAATGGCCTCTACTGGTCGCGATATCAACTGGGATATGAACCGTTTAGAAGGTTACCGTAACTTCTGTAACAAACTTTGGAATGCCAGCCGTTACGTACTGATGAGCTCAGAAGAAAACCCATCAGGCTTTGGCGCAGATGCGGGTAACGAAATGCAATTGAGTCTTGCGGATCGCTGGATCCAAGGTCAACTGCAAAACACTATTAAAGAGTACCGTTTAGCATTAGATACTTACCGTTTTGATATCGCTGCTAATATTCTTTACGAATTCACTTGGAGTCAGTTCTGTGGTTGGTACCTAGAGTTAACTAAACCAGTATTATTTAAAGGTAGCGAGGCTGAGCAACGTGGTACACGTAATACACTTATTACAGTACTTGAAACACTATTACGCTTAGCACACCCAATCATGCCATTTATGACTGAAGAGATTTGGCAGCGTGTGAAAGGTGTAACTGGTTTAGGTGGCGAAAGCATCATGCTAGAAGCCTTCCCTGAAGTTGATGAATCTTTAAACGATCAACAAGCTGTTGAAGATCTTGAGTGGGTTAAGCAGGTTATTGTTGCCATCCGTAATATTCGTGGTGAGATGGATATCAGCCCGAAAACACCGCTTAACCTACTTGCTAAAAATGCATCTAGTGAAGATCAACGTCGTTTCTCTGAAAACGAAGTATTCTTAGCTGCATTAACAAAACTAGACTCAGTAACAATTGTCGCAGCGGGCGAAGAAACGCCTGTATCAGCAACGGCACTTGTTGGTGAACTTGAGCTGTTAATTCCAATGGCCGGTCTGATTGATGTTGAAGCTGAGCTGGCACGTTTATCTAAGCAATTAGAAAAAGCGGATAAAGAGCTAGGCAAAATCTCAGGCAAGTTAAGTAACGAACGTTTTGTTAGCAATGCACCGGAGGCGGTAATCGCAAAAGAGCGTGGCAAACAAGCTGAATTACAAACAACTTGTGACAAGCTAAACGAGCAAATCGAGACGATTAAAGCACTTTAATCAAATCTGATAAATTAGTCTAAAAAGGATCACATTATGTGATCCTTTTTTTATGAGCAAGATCTTAATTAGAGTACAAAAAACAGACAGAAAGTATAAAACAAGTAAACTAAACACCCAATTTTTAACATGGATGTTGAATATATGTGCAAGATAAAAAAAATAGCATACCTGTATGCTTTGCTCTTATTCTTTCCGCCTCAACTCTTTGCAACCACACAGATAACTGTTTGGGAACACACAGTTAACGATCCCACCGAAATTATCATGGATACGCTTTACCGTGCATTGGAAATAACCAAGCAAGAGTATGGCGAATATCAATTAATTACCTCTAAAAAAATGGAACAAGGGCGTGCATTACGTGAATTATCCAAATATAAAGATTCACGCTTAGACTTAGCCCACTTTGCGCCAACAGCAGAGCGAGAACAGCAAGCAATAGCAATTAGGATCCCACTTATTCAAGGTTTATTAGGTTATCGTTTATGTCTGATTAATGAGGGAGAGCAAAGTAAATTTTCGCAGGTAACTAATAAAGAACAATGGCTAGCAAGTGATCTTAGCATTGGTCAACATCAAAACTGGCCTGACACCTCTGTCTTAAACTACAATGGCTTAACCGTCAAAACCTCTTACAAATATGAACTGCTCTTCCAGCAGTTAGCGAAACAGCGTTTCGATTGTTTTGCGCGTGGTGCTAATGAAATTTATTATGAGCAACGCACCCACCGAGACCTTGGTTTAGTGATTGAAAAAGAGATAGTGCTACATTATCCCTTCCCATTATTCTTTTTTGTTAATAAAAACAATCCTGAACTGGTTGCACGCTTAGAGCTAGGTTTAACCAAGCTAATAGAAAATGGCACTTCACAAAAACTTTTTGAATACTATTATCAAGCTCAAATAGAAGACTTAAACCTTAAAAAACGTTATGTGATTGAACTGCAAAACCCAACACTTTCTTACCAAACCATTCAAGCAATGAATCAACCTAATGCGATTTTTAAACAGCGTTATTTAGTGAAAAGCAAGAAATGACCCGCTTTACAATTAGCCGAATCAACACAACTCAGGGGATATTTCAAATCTGTGGTGCTTCTTTAGGTGAGAAAATTATTATCAACAAGTTATTAATGATGGGTACTGATGGTTGGTTTGCTTTGGATTTACAACAAGACATAGTTAAAACATTAATCGCTGAAATAACACCGGTATTACTAAAGCATTTGCAGACAGATTAACCACACACTTTATGCAGTTAATCTATAACAATAATTATTTATATCCTCCCAAAAACTGTGGCTCAAGCAAACCTAACTCAACACGATTTTGTTGTTGAATAACCTCAGGTATCGCCATTAAATCATGATCACTAAACCAGCCCTGTGTGGTTTCACTAAAGTGCAACGCGAGCGCCTCTCGAACGGGATCAGAGGTGAGTGCCGTCATATATAGGAATAATATTTTATCCCCTGTGCGCCCAGAAAAAACCTCAGCTTGCTGCTCAAGTGAAGGGGATTTTAAATCTGAAAAAGCGGCAATAGTGAGTACTAATGGTAAATTTTTATGGCGCTGTTTGTAATCTGCCATCTGCTCGTCAGTCCACTTTTTATCTGATAATAACAACTGAGCTTGACCGCTGTTCATCGCTTCAAAACTTGCTTTGTTAATAACAAAAGCATGATCAGCTAAATTGGGTAGCGTGCTAAAATCTATATCACTATTGCTAGCAATAACAATTTTGTCACTGATCGCCACTGGTTCAGCATATGAAAGCGGAATAAAAGAGAGAAAAGCTAAACACATCATTAATCTTTTCATTATTTTGTCCCTTCTGTTGTATAGATATTCCACTCTTTAGTGAGTGCCTGTTTATGATCAACAAATACCGCAATAGTGCGTCGTTTACGCTCTTTCAGGTGTGCTGTGAAAGGAGTAGGTTGATCAAATATCTGTAGCTCAATACGACTTTCATCGACCCCAGCATTCACTAAATAGTCTTTAACGCTATTATTTCGTCGTTTAGCTAATGCCTCATTATAAGTCAGTGAACCCTCGCCACTGGTATCCCCAATCAACACTAGATTGGTTTTTTTATTCTCGAGTAACCGTTGCAATGCACTTTCTAACGCCACAAGTTCAGATTTTTTTAGCGCTGAACGGTCAAAGTTAAACTTAATTTCAAACCAACTAATGTCATCAATTGGTGCCCAAAACGCACAACCACGATTATCAATGGCGACTAATTCGGGTGTCTCCGTACATAAGTCACGTTGGTTGATGATGCCATCATTATCATCATCACGTAAATCATCCATCTGGTAACGATCAACTTGGAAGTTTGTTGTTTCCACACAAGCAGTTAACGGTAGCAACAGTGCTAAATAAAGTAGTTTAATCTTGTTCATTGCTAATCACCTCTGTTTTCCATTGTTCAGGGTAAGCTGAGGGTAATAACAGTGCTAAATAAAGTGGTTTAATCTTGCTCATTGCTGATCACCTCTGTTTTCCATTGTTCAGGGTAAGCAAGTCGCATTGCATAACCTAGCTGTCCCGTTGCGTTTAATAAGCGATAGCTTGCTAAACGCTGATTATAAAATGTATCAATATAATTTTTACGCGCTAAAAACAATTCCACTTTAACGTCTAGCACATCTAGTAAACTACGACGGTTGAGTTTAAATTGTTCGATGTAACCACTCTCAGCTTGCTTAGCGGCATCCACATTTTGTTGTAGCCACTCAAGCTGTTGTTGTTGCATGCTCCACGAGTTCCACGCTAAACGAACGCCTTCAGAAACCTGTTGCTCGGTGCGTAAGCGAATTGACCTTGCTTCCTCTTTACGCCAAACCGCAGACTCTTTTTTAGACACCGTATGGCCACCACTAAAAATATCGTAACTCATGGTCAGCATGATACGCGCATCACTGTCTCGCCCTTCAAAGCCACCCATATCGTCGTTATAGTTAGCATGTAACTCTAAGTTTACCTCTGGATAAAAACTACCTGACTCACGCGTGATTTCATGACTAGCGGCCTCTAAATCCGCCACTGCAATACGGATTTCAGGGTTATATTTAATGGCATTAGTAACCGCTATTTTTTCATTTTTTGGTAATAAACGGCTATCAACTTTAGGCTCAATTAAAGCCTCAGGACGCACACCAACTAAGCGTAAGTATTCAACACGTTTATCCATTAAATTGTTATTAGCGGCAATCAAGGATGATTTAGAGGTCGCCACACGCGCCTGAATTTGCGCTAAATCTGACTTACTGCTTAACCCTTGTGCTTGGCGCACTTTAATATCCGCAAGCACTTCGTCATGGTCTTGCACGTTACGTTCAGTTAATTCAATAAACTGGGCTGCTTTTAATAGGTCTAAATAAACACGTGCCACATCTAACGCTAAATTTTCAGCATCGCTAAGTAAACCAAGGCGTTCAGATTCTGCCTCAAAGGCTAAACGGTCCTCTTCTGCACTGTCTTCAAAACCATTAAATACATTTTGTGTGACTTTAACACCAAGCTCTTTACGGGTAAGTTGCTCATCAATCTTTTGACCACTATTGTATTGAGTGTCCTCGTAACCTATACCACCGTGTAAATTTACCGTTGGATAATAATTACTACCCGCCGCATCCATATCTCGGACAAAAGCTTCGTATTTAGCATACTGCTGTTTAATCAGAGGGTTGTTATCAATCGCGTGGGCAACCGACTCCTCCAACGTTACCGATAACGCAGGTTGCACTATCATCAGGCAGGCTAAAGGGATAAATTTAAGGGACATTACTTTTCCTTGTATCATTCTTATGGCTCTCTTAGTGCATTTGCACGAGCACGTAATAGTGGCTTAAGCCAATAATTCAAAACGGACTTTTTACCGGTTTTAATATCAACACTGGCTTGCATACCAGGGATAACGTCAAAACTCGTTTGGGTTTGTTGGGTCTCAATATTAACTTGGTAATAGGTGCCACCTTCTTCATCCTGCAGAGCATCTGCACTGATGTAGGTGACGATGCCTTTCTCTCCACCATAAATAACAAAATCGTAAGCGGTAAACTTAACCATCGCCTCTAACCCCATTGATAAATAAGCAATATCTTGAGGTTGAATACGGGTTTCAATGATTAGTTTTTCGCTATCGGGCACAATTTCCATGATCGACTCGCCGGGTTTGATAACACCACCAAGTGTGCGCCTGGCAATATCTTTTACTCGCCCTTGTAAAGGTGAATAGAGTGCAGCACGTTTTAACCTATCAGCAAGCGCTGGCTGGCTTTCATCTAATAATGCCAATTGGTTACGCGCTTCGGTTAGTTGAGTACGAATTTTTGCACGGAAATCACGTGCTAAATTGACCGTATCAGTGATTGCCCCTTGGTAAGCTGCTTGTAGGCGTTTTTCATTGAGACGTGAACTACTTAGTTCGCCTTTCGTACGGATCTGTTCACGCTTAAGTTGCAATAACTCAATCTCCGACACCGCACCTTTTTGAACACTAACTTCAGTCAACTTTATCTCTTTTTGAGAAAGTTTAACACTTTGTGAGAGTGTTTTTGTGCGACTAGACGCTTCATTAAACGCTTGAATTGCTTGTTCTATTTCCTGTTTTTCTAAGGTTAACAGGGAACGTAGCTGGCTCAAGCGCTCATTATAATTATCGGTTAACGTTGAGGCGCGTTTTTCAGAGAAGCTTTGACTATCTATTTCAACATCAACAATCTGCACACGCTTACGCCAATCCTTATGCAACGCATTAATTTGAATACTTTTTAACTCTGCTTGTGAGCGTACAATCAACATTTTTAATGCATCACTTTGCTGCTCCCCCTCTAACCAAGCGGCTTTGGAGTAGGTATTATCAAGTGTGGCAAGCAGTTGACCTTTTTCAACAAGATCGCCAGATCTTACATGTAACTCGGTGAGGATGCCGCCCTCTAAGCTCTGAATTTGCTGCACCGCGCTTGCAGGTACTACGCGACCTTCGCCAATAATGACTTCATCAAGTTTTGCCCAATGTGCCCACACTACAACAACCACTATTAATACAAGAGTGATCCAGACTATCTGCCTTGAACGTCGGGCTTTAACCTGTTGTTGCCAATACAAAGAGGTGCTCATGATTCTCTCCGTGTGATATTTACAGATTTAATCCGCGAACGATTTTGTATTTTATTATCCTCTTTCAGAGGTCGTAAAACAGATTCACTAGGTCCATCGCTAATGATACGTCCTTTATCCATCACAATAATGCGTGAACATAACGCCAACATGGAAGGTTTATGAGTGACCAATACAAAACCGATCTGTTTATCTAGTTGTTGCAAACCAGCGATAACATCACTTTCTGTTTGTTGGTCCATTGCGCTGCTTGGCTCATCAAGTAACAGCAGGTTCACATCGCGCAATAGTGCTCGTGCTAACGCAACAGCCTGTCGCTGCCCACCAGAAAGATAACGCCCAGATTCCCCAACAGGACTCTCAAGTCCTGCACTCAAACGCGCTGATAAACGGGCAACACCAGAACTCTGTAATACTTTTGCAAGTTTCTGCTGATTAACATCGTTATTACCTACGCAAATGTTTTCCAACACAGTGCCAAAAAACAGAGTAGCTTGCTGTGAAACCCAACCCGTATGTTCACGAATAGCACTAGCGGGCCATAATTTACTGTCGATATTATCGTAACTCATTGCGCCTGAGCTTGGTTGATACTGGTTAGCAAGCAGTGCAAGCAGTGAGGATTTACCAGCACCTGCAGCCCCTACAATCGCAATGCGTTCACCCGCCTGAATCTGCAAATTAATATCCGTTAAGATCTGCATCTCTTGGTCTGGATAGCTAAAGTTAACATCCTCTAATTTGATATCACCTTTAAAGGCTTGATTCTCAACTATCTGACTATCACTGCTCTCCTGCTCTAAGTGCATCACACTCTCTAAACCTTGAATTGAAGAGCGTGCTTGCTGGTAACGCAATAACAGCCCTGAAACTTGATTGATAGCACTAGCACTTCGACCGCTGAGCATCACCATCGCAATCAAACCACCCATACTTAAATTACCCGCACTGATTTGGTAAACACCAGTAACAATCAAACCAATGGTCACAAGTTGTTGACTACTGCTCACCAGATGGCTGACAATATTGGAGATGTTTTTAGCGTTAATATTCCAATCGGCCAGCGCAGCAACGGTTTGCTCCCAGCGACGTTGGGCGCCACCTTCACCGTTAATCTGTTTGATCTCCACCAGCGTCGTTAGGTTTTCAATCAAAATAGCTTGTCGTTGCGTAGATAATTTACCGGTTTCTTCTAAGGCTGTTTTGATTTTAGGTTGCACCACAAGGCTCACAACAACCACTAATAACATGACAGCTAATGGTATATACACCATAAAACCACCTAGCCAAGCCATTAAACCGAGAAATAACAGCGTGAATGGCAGATCAACAAGGGTCACTAGTGTTGCAGAGGTTAGAAACTCTCTCACACTATCAAACTCTTGAATTTGTTTGCTAAATGCCCCAACCGACTGTGGTCGCTGGCTTAATTTCATACCCAGGGTTTTGGAAAATAAAAGCGATGATAAAGACAGGTCAACCTGCCGACCCGCCATATGAGTAAGGTGTGCCCGCGCTTGCTTTAATAGCCAATCAAAAATAACCGCAATCAAAGCCCCGCTTGCTAGTACCCATAACGAATCAAAGGCGGCATTGGGTACAACGCGGTCATACACATTCATGGTGAACAATGGGATAACTAATGCTAATAGATTGATCAACAAGGAGGCTACAAATAGATCCCGGTACCATGGGCTCACCTGTTTTAACGCCTGCTTAAACCAATGTTGCTGTGTCGTTGTTTGAAACTCTTCAGCGCGACTATCTACGACATTATCCACACTTATTCGCCAAGCAGATTGTTGCATTTTTTGTAGCTGTTTAAGCTCAATCGAATCACTTTCCTGAGCATCGAATTTTTTTAAGATAACCTGTTCATTTTCGATGCTTGTTATCACCACTGCTTGCCCATCTAGCAATAATAAAATAGGCAGATTATCAACACTAAACTCTTTAGCATTTATCTCATCACAAACTAAACCTGCATTTGCTAACACTCGTGGCAACAAGCTATTTTCAACGATACCGTTTTCTAGTGGTAAGCCCGACAATAGTTTGCTTTTATGGCAACGCTTGCCAAACTGTTTGGCAAGAAAAAGTACCGCTTGTAAATTACTATCTATCAGCATCAAACTTGTCCTGTAATGAGCGTTTGATCATCAAGTAATTTAGTTAAAATATCACTTTCACTAATCCCACTTGCATCTGAGCCATAGAGGTCGTCTACTGTAGTACTGTTTAAAACAATATTTTGCACAATGTTACTGCCGTCCACTTTAACTGCTACGGTTGTATCTCCTGAATTTTCTAACAGATCAATCAGCACATCCAACTCACCACCCGTTGAAGCATTAACAGAGCTAAATAGGTCAGTCAGGTTAAGACTGTCGCTACCAACCGTAAAGTCAGTGATAGTATCGTTAGCAGGCGAAGCTTGATCAGCACTATTAAATACAAATTGATCATTGCCTGCACCGCCAGTGATTAGGTCATCCCCTGCGCCAGCAACAATAATATTGTTATCATTATTTGCATCAATCACATTTGTGTCTGTGATGATATTTACCGTGAGGGTTTGCCCTGTACCAGTAATGCTATCACCCGCCAGCTCCCCGCCGGGTACGATGGTTAAATCAAATACCTGCTCGCTGTCTAAGCCTTCAAGTTTGGCTGTCCCTAAATCAGACTGTTGAATTGTCCAGATACCGCTGCTTTCAGTGGCATTAGATATCGTCACACCAGCAGGAACTCCAGATATCTCTACATAACCTGTCTCTCCAGTTGCTGGGTTGATTAACGCTAGCTCAACACCAAGCGGTGCTTCGCTGCCCACTACTGCAAAAATTGAATCTGCATTAAGTGTTAAATCGGGTACATCAACTTCAGGGGTTAAATCAACGGAGATATTAAATAGTGTTGGATTATCTTCAAAGTCAGTCTCTAATACACCACCAACAATGGCACTGTCTTTAGTAATAATGCCCACCTCTAAATCCATATGACCAAAGGCATAGGGCCCGGTTAATAGTTCAAAACTATCCATCTCAGAAGCATTAACCTCAAGCGTTGCAATAGCATAAGGTCCCGTTATTACAAATACCCCTTCAACACTGCCAACACGAATACGATCCAGTGCTAAAAAGGCGCTAGCATCGGATGTAGCTTCAATTTTTACACTTAAAAGCAGTGTTTCATCACTAAAGGTTTCGGTACTGCGCCCTGCTAAATCAATCACTGTGACTTGCCCTTCAACGCCGATGTAATCACCTGGAATAGTGGTTATTTCTGAAGGATCTGCAATCGGTAATACCTCTAATACAAAGTCACCCTCTGTGGTTACGTAATCTGTTGTTCCTTTTTCATAACCAATCACCTTAATCGACATAGGAATATCACCACTAAAATCAAGCGGTGGGCGAATCGCTAAGTTAGCAAATTGTGATTCATCAACACTCCACTTATAGGTTGGTTGACCATCAAATGTGCCACCATCCACACCATTATTAGGCAATACCGTATAACTACCAAAACCATTATCTACGACTAATACCGCACCAGTGGGGACACCTGCAATTTCAATGGACATGGTTTCTGAACCATCGTTATCAATAAACTGCACATCTAAACCAGTTAATGCTATATAGGTATCTTCATCACCACGGCTAGTATTGCTGGTGATATTAGCGCTATCCGTTACCGGTGTAATATCTAATGTAATGGTATGGGTCGCATTGCCAGTATCGGTAAGCGTGCCTGAATAACCATTGGCAGTATCAATAATTGCAACTTCAACTTTAATACTAACTTGCCCAGAAACGTGTAATGGTCCTTGATAAGCAATTTCATCAATACGTGTTAGATCATTAACTTGCCAACGATCAGATCCTAAATCTGTTAACAGACCATCGGCAGCAACTAAAGTACCACCATCAACTAAATCCAGTATTAATCCGGTTAATGATTCGATACCTTGGTCGGTAATATTGGAGTCTGCAAATACAACACTCAGTTTAAGTGGGGTCAGCGTATCCTCTAAAATTTCAGGTACATTTTCTACTAAGCTTGCACCATCAACAATAGGGGCTATTTCAAACTGTAGCGTTTGAATCTCGGTGAGCGTATCACCGCTCACCCCATCCGTTGCAATTGCAGTAATAGGCACATCAAAGGTACCTGCAAAATCTTCACTAATATTGTTTAAACTTAATGAGCTTAATGAGTCTTCAGTAAACAGATACTGCACAACCACTTTACCAGAGGTATCGTAATCAACAATTACTCCCGAACCTGAAATTGTACCTCCATGTGGCAAGTCATTGGCAAGTACTTTAAAGCTAAGAATATCGTTACCATCACCAGCCACTGAGGTATTAATTTGACTACCTATATCGATATTATTATCTTCATCGCCGATAATTGGGTTAATTTGTAAATCACTAATATCGGAAGCATTACTATTGGTCCCGTTATCCTTAAAGTGCACCTGTAAACTGGTGTTGATCATCTCTTTATCATCGCCATCGATGACATGCGCCGAGATAGCGATTTGGCTTGGAAATAGCGTTGCATCATAGGTATAGATACTTGCACCGGCTAAAATATCACTGCCATTTTCCATCACTGAATTGGAAGTTAAACCGCTTGCATCAATTAACCAACGCCCATCTCCATCATGAATAACCTCGTTTGTATCATGTGTCACTAACCAGTTATCTCCCTTAGGCACTTGAATAACAATGTAATCAATATATTCAGAGCCATCATTATCTTGATCATAAAACTGCACTAAACCAGCTAATGAGATAGGTGAAGCATCATCACTCACCTGTACTGCGGCTACTGCTTCTAAGCGGGTAATGTCGGCAATATCGTTATTATCAGGAGAGGTTAAGTCTTCTACTTGCGCGTTTACAACGACCGTCAAACTTGCAGTGATGGCTGTTGCACTGGTTACCATCTCCCCTGTTTCAGAGGTATCGGTAACTTCATAACTTACATCAACAGTGAATGTGCCACTGGCATCCGTCGGAGGCTGTACTGTAAAGCGCCCACTGTTTAAAAGCGCTTCTAAACTTGGGCTCGTTGCATCAATGAGTGTGTTTAAGTCAACCGGTACCGCTATTTCAACAGCGTCAAAATATAAACTCATGCCCGTTGGTAACGCGTCAACCGTGAAGGCGGTGACCGTTTCACTACCATCAATATCACTGCTGGTATCTGGCAATAGGTAGATTGGGATAAACTGATCTTCTTGACCCGTTGCATCTAAATTTGCATTTGATGCGTTACTATCAATCACAGGGGTAATATCAATCTCAACAACTAACGAAAATAGGCCATCATCGGGTAGGCTTCCACTCACACCATCTGGCTTAGTATCACCATCGGATTCAGTAATAATGGTATCAATGTTAAATGAAACTTGACCACTAAAGTCGCTAAGAGGTTTGAGGTATAAATTTTGAAGGTCGGCGAGTGTCACCTGATAAACTGGCTTACCGGTAACAACATCAAAATGCGATATCGAAAGGCTCACCTCATCCCCTACAGAATCAGTGACTAGAAAACCATCGGGCAGGTTAGAAAGCAGTAAGTTGATGCTTTCGGAACCATCTTGATCTGGCGTGCTAATGGCAATATTCAGTGCGATTAGCTGATCTTCATACATAGTGGCTGTATTTATTATTTTTTGGCTATCATCCGGATCAACGCCCCAGTCTCCACCAGCAGTCACCGTGGGTGCATCAACCACACCTTTTAAAAATACTTGGAAAGTTTCAATAGTAGAGCTCGCCGTCGTAGGTGTTGCATCCAGGCCATCTTGGGTAGATTCCGTTGCTATCGCTTGCGCTTGAATAAAGAAGGTTCCGGTTTCAGAGCTAACGTGTAATTTAGGCAATAACCCTACTTCTCCGGCATCTACATCGCTACCTTCAACTTGATAAACGCCAGCGCCTAAATCTGTTACTACGGCACTTGAGCCCGATATGGCAACAACACTCCAACCAGAAGGTACAGTTATTTGGTAACTTAGGGATTCACTACCGTCATTGTCTGTTAACTGCCCATTTAAGACTTCATTTAATAACAGGATTTCATCTTCTAAACCTTTCATATTTGCCACGACTAAATCCGGCGTATCTGCAACTGGTGTAACGTTAAAAGTGACAGTTTGCTCAGCCCCTGCCTGCTGATCACTATTTTCAGCTTCCGTCGCAATCGGGGTAATATTAAAGGTTAAAATCCCCGCTAAACCAGCATCTGCCTGTCCTTTAATAAGCGCCACTTCTGCAGCCGTTAAACTATCACCCGTTGATAGTTGCACACTATTCACGGTTAATGTTAAACCACTATCGATGTTACCTATCTGGTAACTGAGTGTTTCAGAACTGTCAGTATCAAAAAGCGCTGCTTGTATACTGACACCTTGCTCTGCTGCATCTTCATTAATATCGTACACAAAGGTTGAATTGCCATTATCCCAGGTTGGAATATCAGCATCGGATTCGATGCTTAGTTCAATGTTATTGTTTACCGTTTCCGTTGGTCGCCCACCAACCCCATTATCACGACTGATAATGGCATCTATATCTAAAATAACGGTTTGGGTTTGATTAGATGAGTTTAACAGTGGGATATAAATCAGAGGGCCATTAGGCACATAACCACCAGCCGGTCCGTCAGTTAAATCGCCACTATTTAATATAAAATCACCATCACCATTGGTGGCTAACGGGTTACCATTAAAGGTCAGTGTGCCGCCCAATAAACTACTTTGTTTAAAAATAACTTGGTCTACTGCTTCGTTATTATCTTTGTCTCCTACCGAAACAATCAAAGACAATGTTAACGGAGTATCTTCTAAGGTTGATGTATCGTTAATGGTTATTTCACCAGGCTCATCGGCAATATCTAAAATGAGGTTGTTTAGCGTTGTATCCCCATCACCGTCGGTAATGGTATATTTTACTAAATCAAAGATTGCCAATCCCACATGGAACACTCCACTATCGGTGATCAGCTCTCCAGTGCCATCACTGTTTATCACAATAGTGCCGTACTTAGTGCCATCATCGGCAGTAAACAACTCAATAAGCGTACCAGGGGCATAGTCAGTGCCCTCTAAGTGGATATTGGTGATAGAACCACCATCTGCGCCGGCTTCATTATTAGCTAATAACGCAAAGGTTTCCGTTTGCCCCTCTTCTAGAATATGAATGGTGCTACTCGATTCAGGCACATCATCTTGGAAGTTAATGGTAACTTGATCTGCCCCACCACTTGTATCGCCATCGGCATCAATCGCTTCAATGGCAATATTAAGTGACAATATATCGGCCGTTGAATCATCGGGGTGATCAATAGGACCAACTAACTGGCTATTGATGGTGCCATTTAGGTTAAACTTAATTTTGAAAACTAAATCACCATCGCTGTTTTTGGCCAACCACCAGCCATTGCTGTTAGCATTATTACTAAAGGAAACCGCTAAACCACCACTGGTTAACCCCGGTATCTCTTGGCCTGCTAAAATAGGTTGAACCGCAACAACTTGATCACTACCGGTATTGATTTGATAGTTAGTTTTATCACTGTCGTTTTCATTGATAAGTACATTTTCATCGAGGTTTAACTCACCACTTACCGTTAAACTGGGGTTCTTTCCATCATCAATAGTGACATTGATATCGTGAAAAACGGCGCTCTTGTCCGAGTCCTTTACCACTATCGGCAAGATAATATCTAACTTATTGTTAAATATATTAATATCATGATCTACTGGTGCTAATAAAGTGAAATTTAGGCTTACATCTGCCGAGGTGCCCGCTGCAATATCAATGCTTGCAGGTAACTTTGCAACAAAAACCACCGAACCATCTGCAAGCACCCCTTTATATTCCCCATTACTGTTAACTTGCCAGGTAACCGCATGACCACTCTGGGTTAATGCGCTGCCATCACTTAATAACACCGCATCATTCGTTTTCACATCAATAGCAATATCAACAATAGGATCGAGATCCGCGGTTATATTAATAAGTGTTGAATCAGTGTCAGTAAATATGCCGGGTGTCGTGGGGGCTTTAGGTATCTCAGTCACATGCATATCAGGTGCAACAATAATGGATTCACCACTATCAGTGATATTAATGATCAAGTTTTGCTCGCTAATATCATTATCACCATCGATAACACTGACCACAATCGCGATAGCTAAACTGTTTACATGCTCACCACTAGCGTCTAACTGATCAATCGCTTCATAAAGCGTAACGCTGTAGCCTAAACTACTGACACTCTGTTCTGCTAAACTGCCTGTTAATTGTACCGAGAAGATCTTCAGCTCTGGACTATTACCCGTGAAGGCAACTAACACATCGCCCTGCAATTTATATTGAATGACTTCCCCACCCGCAGTAAGTGCGGGTTGCTTAGTGATATCAAAAGCGATGCTTGCTGTATTATCACTACCTGGCGTAACAGTAAGCGTACCTTGATCGGTTACATTACCAGTGATTAAATCAGCCTCGCTGAGGGTTGCCTGAGTATCATTGCTGATAGCAGCGTTATCACCATCATTAACGACCCAATTAAACACACCGGTATTGATTTCTGTACCATCGCTATCAGTCGCGCTTACCGAGAAATCAATATTTAGTTTATCGCTACTTATATGATCTAAGGGCTGAGTTTGTGTGAAGGTAGTTGTCGCTGTTAAATTTGCACCAGTGTTAATAGCAGATAAGCTGATAGTGAAAACCTGTGCAGCATTCGCCGTTGCAATAACTGCTGTTTGATCGCCGTTAAAGGTAAAGGTAATTGTTTCACCATTACTTTGTAAACCTAGGCCATCTAAGTAACTTAACATAGCATCGGTAAATTTAATGCTTGATGCAACTAGGTCATCGGAGCCTGCATTGATAGTAAAAGTTTGCTTATGATCCGTTGATATATTCACCGTTGCTTCATGGAAACTGCCCGATGCATTATTCATTTGCCCCGCATCTCCATCAACGATGCTTATTTTTGCAGGCGCGCTACTGATATCGCCATCAAAATCGATAATTTCATAACTAAAGTCGATAAACTGCTGCTGAGTATTATCTAAATTATGCGCAGCAACAAATGTCCAACTGCCATCAAGCTGAACCGTTAACTGCCCTTTGTTGGTATTAAAAACAGCATCACTACCCGCTGTCACCATTTGTTTGAGACCATCATAGGTGACGGAATTAACTAATGGATCACCATCAACCGCAGTGTCGTTAACCAATAAATTGGCACTACTTGTTTGGTCTTCCGTTACTATATATCTGTCTTCATTCGCGATTGGTGTTGAGTCATTAACGAGAAAAATGACCGGCATGACTGAAGACTCGGTTGTTCCATCGGCATCGGTTTGTAGCGCTTTGACAAATAACTCGGTAATTAGCTTATCACTGTCTAATGCATGGTCTAACGCTTCAAACATGGTGACACTCACGGTACCCGATACTGGGTCTAACACCGCACTTAATACCAGTTGACCATCTCCATCACGGCGTACTTCAATCGATAAACCATCACCAGCAAGCACACTAGAAATACTTTGCCCTTCAGAAGTAATTAAATCTAACTGTGGTTGATTAGGCGTAAAGGAAAGCTCTGTATTAACATTGTTAATCTCTAACTGCGTTGAAGCCGAAACCGCCTTGCTACCTAAGTTATCTTCAGAGAAAACAATAGGGGTAATAATATTCAGGTCAGGCATCTCATCCCAAACACTATTACCCGCTACATCATCAACCGTTGCCTGAAGACTCCAAACAACTGTTTCATCTAACGAATCGATATCAATATTTTCCGCTAACCAACGGCCGCTATTATCAACAACAGCGTTAAAATCTAAACTTGTTGTCCCATCAGAAATGGTCACGGTAACCACTTGTCCTGCTTCTGCAGTGGTGCTTCCCGCTATTTCAGTATGTAATCCGGTTATAAAATAGAAACTGTTAAATCCAGGGTAACTGGCAAAACCGTTATTTGAGTCAGTATCAATATCAATCGTTAACTCAGTATCTTTAATGGCATCATCCGTGGTGGTTGCTGGATTACCTGCAATATCGCTTACCTCTGCAAGTACTTCGATTAAGCCATCATCTAAACCAGAGAGGTCTATCCCTGTTAATTGAAAAGCACTGCTACTCACTGTTGCTGTAGTATTAATTTGATTACCGGACTGATCGCTGATGGTGATATTTACAGTTTGATTCTCTTCGATATTAGTGACTGTACCGTTAATGGTAACGGCGCCCATTTCGGCACTATTTAAAATATTATCACTGCCAGAATCTATCTCCACGCTGATGCCAGCGAGGGTATCTTTACTGGCTGTATCATTCGCTGTTGCAGGGTTGCCAGCAATATCTTCTATTGTTGCCGTCGCGGTTATATTATTGCTGCCATCAACCAGCGAACTTAAATCAACACTGGGTAAACTCCAGCTGTTTGCTGTGACCGTGGTTGAGAAACTCAAGCTATTACCAGCTCCATCGATAACAACCACAGTCACTAGCTGTCCATCTTCAATATTGCTGGTGGTACCGGATATCTCCGTTATCAAGCTTTCGGCAGCATTAATAACATTATCATTCACATCTGCATCGGTTTTAATATCTACTGTAATAGATGCAAGTGTATCTTTAATCACCAAGGCATCGGCTGTATATGGGTTACCACTCACATCACTAACCGTGGCATTAACCGTCACATTACCTTCATTAAATATACTAAAATCAATGCCTGTTTTTTCCCAGACACCACCAATAACGGTTGCGGTAAACGGGCCAGAGCTTGTACTGCCATCGGTTACCGTAAAGCTGACTATTTGATTATCTTCAACGTCGGTTACATTACCAAATACCGTTACCGGGTTTAATTCCGTGGCATTAAGAATATGGTCACCACCCGATTCAATGCTCACGGTTAAATTGGCTTGTGTATCTTTAATCACGCTATCGGTGGCAGTGGCCACATTACCTGCAACATCAGTGATCGTTGCCGTCGCAGTTAAAGTGCCCTCATCAAAAGCACTGAGGTCTAATCCGTCAGCCTGCCATTTTCCAGCGACAATAGTGGCCGTTCCAGACTCAGTTTTTACACCGTCTGTGACACTCACAAACACAACTTGCCCATCTTCAATATAGGTAACCGTCCCGGAAAGGGTCACATTGCTAATTTCCACACTATTTAAAAAACCATCACCATGATCATCAATGGTAATTAGGGTTTCAGCTAATACATCTTTAATTGCACTATCACTACCAGTTGCACTATTGCCAGCTTGATCGGCCACTTGTGCAACAGCGCTAAATTCACCTTCATCTAAACTAGACAAATCTATATTATCAATAGACCAAAGCCCCCCAGCAACTGTCGCTGTTATAGGCGCAAGACTGTTACCATTTATATCGGTGATGGTTAGTGTGACAGTTTGTCCATTTTCAACACCTATCACTGCACCATGTATCGTCACCGCAGAGACTTCATTATTATTAATATAAGCATCGCCACCAGACTCAATCACCACACTTATTGTCGCGCCAGTGTCTTTAATAATCGTTGTTGATGCAGAAGCATTGTTTCCGGCTTGATCTAATACCGTCACCTGCGCTGTTAATAAACCATCGCTTAAGCTTGATAAGTCACTCTTAGCAATTAACCAGTGACTCGCAATCACTTGCGTATTAAAGGTTAATACGCTGCCAAGGCTGTCCGCGACGGTGACAGTAACAAATTGACCGTTTTCAATATTAGTAACACTACCAAATAGGTTTTCATTATCACTTTCGATACTATTTAGTACTGAGTCACTCATCTGCTGCTCAAAGTTGATGGTTACATCTGCTAAGGTATCTTTGTTAACATCAGTAGTATCTGAGGCGGGATTACCTGCAATATCAACAGCAGTTGCTGTGAAGGTTAAATTGCCCTCATTTAAACTGGATAAGTCAGCACTATTGATAGACCACTTGCCTGCACTAATATCAGTGCTAAACGTTAATGTTGTCACACCATCGCTCACTAACACTGTGACCGTCTGCTTATCTTCAATATTTAAGCTATCACCAAAAATATGCGTTGCAGTTATCTCTGTTTCATTTAATACATTGTCACTACCGCTATCTACCTCAATGGTTAATGAAGCTAGGGTATCTTTCATCACATCTGTTGAAGCAGTGGCGCTATTGCCCGGAATATCAGTAACAGTAGCAACCGCCGTTAAACTTCCCTCTGCTAACGAAGACAGATCTGCACTGTTAATTACATATTGATTGGCTAATACGGAGGTTGTTAATACAAGGGTTTTACCCGCACTGTCGGTAATACTGACTGTGACAGTTTGGCTATCTTTA
>Ga0209292_1001464_pt1 | contig 28763 bp, 27 predicted proteins | sample GOMGulsemesocosm_2_FD_184634 | JGI IMG/M metagenome (GOLD analysis project Ga0209292, IMG submission 184634) | Methane-oxidizing microbial communities from mesocosms in the Gulf of Mexico - GOM9C Gulf of Mexico (SPAdes) (version 2) | ecosystem: Environmental > Aquatic > Marine > Cold seeps... | reverse complement strand
CCGTTCAGCTTGAGACAAAGCTTCCGGGCGATCCTATCTCGTATGACACAACAAATCCTCTAGTTACAGGCACCTGAAGGTGTTGCGTAGCAGGCTTAAGCTGCTAGTGCGTAGTTATCGTCGTTTGCAACTATAACTTTGTAGTAAGGGATTAACGTGATTCACTACACTCACGACATGCACCTAAGGGTTTGTAATCAGCGTCGAATCCAAGTCACCCCCAAAGTAGAAGCTATTATAGTGACTCAATTTCAGATAGAAAGCACTATTTTTCAGATAGGGGAGAAAAAAGCGGTTACGTGCAAAAAAAGTAGCCAGCACAGGAGGTTAAAAACAAGTTGCAAGTCGAAAGTCGAGAGAAAATAACCGCTTTTATTTGGAATGGTTACTATGCTAAACAAGCACCTAGACATTTTGTCTTGTTTTTTCTCTGTGCAGCGCAGCGCCTCTGTGTCCTCTGTGGTAAAACGGTCTTTATACTTTTACCCGCAACCCGCAACCCGCAACCGCCCCTATCTTATCGCTATCAAATACATCTGGCCGTTGCGATTAACTTCTAATATTAATGACTTGGTACTTTTGCGCAGAGCGTTTTTAAAGTCATTGATATTGCGCACTGTATTTTTGTTGGCTCGGGTGATGACATCGCCTGCTTCCAAGCCGTTAAAGGCGGCAATTGAGCCGTCTGTAATGGAGGAGACAAATACCCCTGATTTATCGCGGCTGGTTTTAAAGCCTGCGCCGGCAAGTTGGGGGTGTAGGTCAGTGGCGTTACGGGTGGTGCCTTTTTGGCTGAATTGTTGCGGGTTGCCTACCGGTAGGTTGAAAGTGCGGTTGCGACCATCGCGCAATACGATCAGCTTGACGTTATCACCGATATTTTTGATGCCAATTTGACTGCGTAAACGGCTAGTTGAATTGGTTTTAGCACCATCCACTGAGGTGATGATGTCTCCCGCTGTTAAGCCTGCGCGCTGGGCTGGGGTGTTGTTGCCGATGCCAGTGATCAATACCCCTTGCTGGCCGTTTTTGAGATTAAAAGCTTGTCTTAACTGATCGGTGATGTCTTGTATACTCACGCCTATTTGACCACGCCTTACCTCTCCGTGATCCAGTATTTGCGTTAAGCTGGCCTTTGCCATGTTGATGGGGATGGCAAAGCCGATACCGACGTTGCCGCCAGCGGGGGCAATGATCGCTGAATTTATACCGATCAGCTTACCTGATAAATCGACTAACGCGCCGCCTGAATTTCCCGGGTTAATGGAGGCATCGGTCTGGATGTAATTTTCATAGCCTTTTAGGCCGAGTCCGGAGCGACCTAAAGCACTGACGATACCAGTGGTGACTGTTTGGCCTAAGCCAAAAGGGTTGCCAATGGCGACCGCAAAGTCACCGACTAATACTTTGGAGGAGTCGGCCATTTTTACTTCGTTTAAATTCTTCGCTTTAATTTGCAAAATAGCGATGTCTAAATCGGGGTCAGAGCCGAGTAGTTTTGCGGTGAAGTTGCGACCATCGATGAGCGATACTTTAATTTCATCAGCTTTTTCAATCACGTGGTAGTTGGTCATGACAATGCCTTTGCTGGCATCGATAATGACCCCAGAACCGGCGCTGCTGCCTCGTTGTCGCGGCTGTTGTTGGCCGCGCTGAGATTCAAAAAAACGCCTAAAAAACGGGTCGTTCATGAGCGGGTTGTTTCTACTATCGCGGTAGGATAGAGTGGCGATATTAACGACTGCGTCATTAACTTTTTGTAGCATCGGTGCCAACGATGGCAAAATGTTACCTTGCGAATCCGCAGCGGGTAGTGCAGCCGTTGCGTTAAAGCTGAGTAAGGTGATAAAAATACTGCTAATTAGGTAGAGTTTTGCGCGCATAAATAACCTCTTAAATTCAATTACTGGGTGATTGGATATTAAAAAATCACAAAGGTTCGATTAAGAATAAAGTTTAGGGTAATTATATGAAAAGGCATAGGTTGAATATCGTATGCAGGTAGTACTTTACCGTTAGCAAAAGATCATAGCTGTCAATATTAACTAGGTTTTGGCAATATTTCGTTCACTAATAAGGAAGGCAATGTCTAATTAAAGGATTGTTGTGAATAACTGCCTTATTGTTGCAATAAGGCAGGGTGTTTAGCGGGTGCTGAGAACGCGTTGCTTTTGGCGGTTCCAGTCTTTTTCTTTTTCTGTGGCACGCTTGTCGTGCTGTTGCTTGCCGCGTACCAGTGCGATTTCACATTTTACGCGATCATCTTTCCAATATAGCGCTAATGCGATGCAGGAAAAGCCTTTAGCTTCAACGGCAAAGGCCATGTTGGAAATTTGGCGGGAGTGCATCAGTAATTTACGCGGTTTACGCGGTTCAGTGACGTAGTGGGTGCTCGCCTGCTTTAGCGGAGTCATGTTAGCGTTAACCAGCCATGCTTCTCCGTCTTTAAACATCACGTAGGAGTCAGTGAGTTGCGCACGACCGTCCCGTAAGCTCTTTACTTCCCAGCCTACTAGTACAAGTCCTGCCTCTAATGTTTCGTCGATATGATACTCATGCCTGGCACGTTTGTTCAGACAGATGGTATTACCGGAATTTTTTGCTTTCTTCTTTTTAGCCATGGCGGCAAGTATAACGATGCCGCTGCGTTTGCGATAGCGGCAGATTAGAATTATTTATAAAATTTGCCTAATTATTATATGAACGCTAATCTCACTGCAGTTATTTATGAATGCGCCCGAGCAACGATTAACAGAGAATTAAGCTGTTGTAGGAAAATTTTGTAAAATATCGAGCAAAATATTGATTTTGTGATATAAAAAGGACCAATAATCATTGTCAAAATTGCCGCAAGTAGCAACAATTGCCGCTAATTAGAAACAATCTTACTATCATGTACATGTTAATGGGTAGGCGTTGAATGAATTACGTTAGCAATCAAATCGGTATTTGGTCTAGTCGTTGGGTGTTTTTCCTCGCGGCGACGGCGGGCGCTGTGGGGCTAGGTAATATTTGGAAATTCCCCTTCGTCATGGCGGAAAACGGCGGCAGTGCTTTTGTCGTCATCTACTTATTGTGCATTGTATTCATGGGCGTACCTATGATGCTCAGCGAGGTGGCTATTGGCCATATCGGCCAAGCCAACTCGGTACAATCGTTAAAAATTACCGCCAAGCGCTCAGAGGCCTCAACCAATTGGTCACTGATTGGTTATCTGGGTTTGTTTGCCGGTCTCAGTGTTTTTGTGCTGCTCTGTGTCGTCAGCAGCTGGGCCATTAGCTATTTGCTTGAAATGTACCAAGGTGGGTTTTCTAATATAGGGCGTAACGCCGCGATTGAACGTTTTTCTGCTATACGGGCTGATGTTGATTCACTGTTTTTGTACCAATCAGCGTTTATTGCGACCGCGGTTGCTATCCTCATATTAGGGGTGAGTAAGGGGCTGGGGCGCTCTCTTATATACCTTATGCCCATGTCGTTGACTGTGCTTTTGTTTTTGCTCTATTACGCGCTCAATAGTGGCTATTTTACGCAAACCATCGATTACCTGTTTAACTACGATACAAGTAAACTAGGGCTGAGATCTTTTTTATTAGCCTTTGAACATGCCTTTTACACGCTATCAATCGGTATGGGCTCGCTCATGGTGTTTGGTGCATATTTACCAAAAAAAAGGGGCATTGGAGCGATTGTCTTTAGCGTAGCGCTGGTTGATATCGCAGTGTCAGCACTGGTCGGTTTAGTCACCATCCCCAGTTTGTTTATGGCGCACATTAACCCCGCCTCCGGCTATGATTTACTTTTTGTCTCCCTGCCAGTGGCTTACGGTGATATGGTGAATGGTCAGTATATTGGGGTGCTGTTTTTTATCTTTGTGATGTTAACGGCCCTTTCTTCTGCCTTAGTGTTGTTAGAACCTTCTATTGCTTGGTGTTCACAACGCTTTAAAACCGGACGCATCGCTGGGGTCATCTTAGTGGGTTTTGTCGCTTGGTTAATAAGTTTAGCGAGTTTAGATAGCTGGACTTATATCACTGATTATACGGGTCTGGATTACACATTATTTACCCTGCTGAATTTTCTGACCGCCAAAGTAGTGCTGCCAATTGCTGGATTGCTGCTGGCCATTTATGTAGGGTGGGTATTAAAGCCTTCTCTGGTTCGCGATGAAATTAAATACGCGGGGTTGGGATGGTTATACTTATGGTACTTTTTGATCCGATTCGTAGTGCCAAGTCTATTTGTCACTGTGTTAATCCTCAATCAATTTGATGATCAGAGGCTAGCGGAGATGACCTTAGAGTTAAAAAACAGACTGATAAGTGTGACTGGCAGTTAGACGTTGTCTGTTGCATTTAAATCGCTATAATCTTCGCCATATTTCATGATTGGTATTGCTTTAAATGACTCAAATAGATAGAAGTGCATTAGTGTTCCATAGTGTCGAGCGAATGTTTGATGTGGTTAATAATGTTCATTTATATCCAGATTTTCTACCTTGGTGCGCATCATCTGAAATAGTGACGGATACCGAAGAAGAGATGGTCGCATCCTTACAATTGGCAAAAGCCGGTCTAAAATATAGTTTTACCACTTGTAATAAATTAAAAAAACCCAGTGTTATTCAATTCGATCTAGTAGAAGGCCCTTTTGAGCATTTATCTGGTCAGTGGGAATTTGTGGCGCTCAACGAAGAAGCCTGCAAAGTTAATTTGACGATGAGTTTTGATTTTAGTGGCAAAATTGCCGCCTTTGCGATGTCTAAGGTGTTCTCCCAAGTCGCTAATACCATGGTAGAAGCCTTTGTGCAGCGCGCTGATGAATTACACGGAACAACATTGTGAACATGATTAAAGTAGAAGTGGCGTTTGCAGGCCCGAAAGTGCAAAAGATTGTGACGGTTGAAGTTACTGAGGGAACCAGCGCCTACGATGCGGTTGTTGCATCAAATATTGTGGCTGTCTTTCCAGAAATTGATGTCGACAAAATCCCGATGGGTATTTTTGGCAAAGGTATTCGCAAGCCCAAAGAAGAAATATTACGAGAGGGTGACCGTGTGGAATTATATCGCCCGCTGATGGCTGACCCTAAAGTGATTAGAGCGCGCCGCGCTGAGAAACTAAAAGCAGAAGAGGGAAAGTAAAAACAGCGCCTGCAAGCGCTGTTAATACCTTTAATAAAGAAAGTGTAGACTACTGAGGCCGAAGATCGCCTTTGATGTTTGACAACCCACCATTGTCAAACAGGATAGTAACCTTAGTGTTTATAGGTGTTTGGTCAGCTTTTTTCATGGTATAAATGTAGTCCCAGCGGTTTGCATTAAAGGTATCGGTAACAATTGGGGTACCCATAATGTATTGTACTTGTCTAGGTGTCATCCCCGGTTTAAGTTGATTTACATGTTCTTGGGCAATTATGTTTCCCTGTGGGATGTCTAGTTTATAAACACCTGGAAATTGAGTACAGCCGGACATCAATAATACTGCAGTTGTTAATAATAAGATTTTTCGCATGGGTAAATTATTTCCACTATTATCCAATATTTAAGTTAATATAGTAGCATCCAGTCGCTAGAATCAATAGAGAAAGATAATTATGGCTCTTGAAAATCAAGAATTACGTAAAGTCGGTTTAAAAGTTACCTTACCCCGGGTAAAAATTTACCAAATTTTAGAAAAAGCAGGCGAGGGTGATCATTTCAGCGCGGAAGATATTTATAAAATATTGATGGAGCTTGGAGAAGATGTCGGTTTAGCGACCGTCTATCGCGTATTAACGCAATTTGAATCAGCAGGTCTTGTATCAAGACACCACTTTGAAGGTGGGCACTCTGTCTTTGAATTGTCCCGCGATGAAGAACACGATCACATTGTCTGTGTTAAATGCGGTAGAGTTCGTGAGTTTATCGATGCGGATTTGGTCTCCCGTCAGAACAAAATTGCCTCAGATTTAGGTTATGAGCTGACAGATCGTACTTTGTATCTTTACGGTACTTGTGCAGCAGGTTGCGAAAAAACGTAATTGTCAATGAGTGACTGTTATCGGACGCTCAGCGCGTAGATATGGATGTCTTTGTCTGCCAAGAAGAGTATTAGCTTGCTAAGTTAATACTCTTTTTTTTGGCCAGATGTATATCTGATTGAATTGCAGTGAATGCAGCACAGCTGCACTGTTATGAAAATCTATCCAGCGCCAAAAACTGGCGTTACAAGCGCAACATCTCACGAGCGTGATCTAAAGTTTTTTCTGTTATATCGACGCCTCCTAACATCCGGGCGATTTCCGTAATTCGCATTTTCTCATCGATGCGCTGCACTTTTGTATGTGTCTGTTTTTTGTCTGCTTGCTTGCTAACATATAAATGCTGATGTCCTTGAGAGGCCACTTGTGGCTGGTGAGTGATGCACAGTACTTGGCTCTGCTCGCCCAATTGACGCAATAGTTTTCCGACGACTTCTGCGATGGCTCCACCAATGCCGACATCGACTTCATCAAACATCAAGGTGGCGGTGGGGTTGCTTTGGGCAGTGACTACTTGGATTGCCAAGCTGATACGTGATAGCTCACCCCCAGAAGCAATTTTGATTAACGGCTTAGCCTCTTGACCACGGTTGGTGCTGATAATGAACTCTATTTCTTCAAGCCCATGTTGGCTGTAGTCGCAAGCGTTTAGGCTGACGATAAATTCGGCATTGGGCATGCCTAGCAGGCTTAGTTGGGCATTAATTTGCTTGTTGAGTCTAGCGGCAGACTTGTTGCGCAATTGACTTAATTTTTGCGCATGTTTTAAATACTCTTGTTCCGCTAGAGCAACTTGCTGCTCAAGTTGTTGGATAGATTCATCCGAGCCATTAATAGTGTTTAGCTCTTCGCTTAACTGGCTGTGCAATGCAGTGAGTTTTTCAGGTTCTACTTTGTGTTTTCTGGCTAAGTTAAAGATGGTTGAAAGACGTTCTTCAACCTCATTTAAACGGCTGGGGTTTATTTCAACTTTGCTTAAATAGTGGCGTATCTCCCCGCCAGCCTCTTCCAATTGGATCAGTGCAGAGTTAATAAGCTCGCCAGCCTGCGTAATAGGTTCATTTTGTTGTGGCAACTGGGCCTGCAGCATGGCACATTGATTGAGCAGTGCTACGATCGGCTGATCTTCGTTTTCATCGATGATATCCAGTAGTTGTTGACCGTTAGTCAGGATGTCCGTGGCTTGAGATAGGCTTAGTTGTTCTTGCTCTAGCGCAATCACTTCTTCACACTGTAAATTAAGTAAATCAAGTTCTTCTACTTGATAGCTTAGTAGTTGAACTTTTGCCTGTTGTTCCGTGCTCTGGTGGGTGAGTGTCTGTAATGATTTTCGCACCTCAAACAACTGACGATAATGGATTGCCGCTGCGGCGCTGTGGCGGTGGTGCGAACCAAAGTTATCTAACAAAATACGGTGGTGTTCTTTTTGCATCAAGCTTTGATGCTCGTGTTGCCCGTGAATAGCCACCAAATACTTACCCAGTTCTCGCAGTGAGCTTAAGGGGCAGTTGCGGCCGTTGATGAAACTGCGCGATCTTCCCTCGCTGGTGATCACTCGGCGTAAAATGCACTCGAAATCGAGATTTAATTCTTGAGCATCAAGCCAAGCTTGAGCCCTCGGTAATTGACTGATATCAAAATTGGCAATGATCTCTGCCTTAGGCGTACCGGATCTCACCGCGCCACTGTCAGCTCGCCCCCCGAGAGCAAGTTGCAGAGCGTCGATCATAATAGACTTGCCGGCACCTGTTTCGCCGCTGACGACTGTCATACCGCTGTCTAGTTCAAGCTCCAGGCGTTCAACAATAGCAAAGTTGTGAATACTGAGATGTGTGAGCATAATGTTTCCGGTATCTGATAATTTATACAGTACTTTATAGGTTATTTTCTAATCTGTTGCAAGAGTAAATTTTAATCGTGGATTTTTTGCACAAAACACTTGAAGAGCGAGTGGCTATCCCCATATACATCTGAACTAGAAATTTGTACTTCAAGTTGGGCTTTGTGCGTATTTGCCTATTTCACGAGCGCATTGTCTAAGCCCAATGTTGAGAATGAGAAAACCGCGGAGAAAAGAATGAGTGACCAGCAAGACAAGCCAACAGATGTTACTGACGTTGAAAATGCTAAACCTGTTGAAGAAGTTGAAGTTGTAGAGACAACAGCAGATCAACCTGCGGCAGTTGAGCCAGAATTAGTAAGTGATGAGCAAGACCCGTTGGCGGGTCTTGAAATGATCAAGCAACTAGCGACTGCCCAAGAGGAAATCGCCAGCCTTAAAGATCAAATGTTACGCACTGTAGCTGATGCACAAAATACCAAGCGTCGCGCAGAACAAGATGTCACCAAGGCACATAAGTTTGGCACTGAAAAATTTGCTAACGAAATGTTACCAGTGGTCGATTCTCTGACCATGGCATTGCAGAGCAGCGCGGACAGCGAAGATGCAAAATCAGTCAATGAAGGCATGGAAATGACGCTTAAGATGTTATTGACAGCGCTGGAAAAATTCAATGTTGTACAAGTTGATCCGCAAGGTGAAACCTTTGATCCAGCACTACATCAGGCAATGTCGATGGTTGATGGTGGTGAAGCCGCCAGTAATACCGTGGTCGCGGTAATGCAAAAAGGGTTTACGATTAGTGGTCGTTTACTGCGTCCTGCAATGGTCATGGTGGCGAAATAAACTACGCACTCATTGTGCAGTATATTTTTAGATAGATGTAAAAGACACTTGAAATGGCTTAATTCGTATCCATATACCTGTTAAGCGGTCACAACAGAATTAAGGCACAGCCTGCGGGCGTGTAATTGGAGAAAAAAAATGGGCAGAATTATTGGTATCGATTTAGGAACAACAAACTCCTGTGTCGCAGTATTAGATGGCGAAAGCGCCAAAGTAATTGAAAACGCTGAAGGCGATCGTACTACCCCGTCGATTGTTGCCTACACTGAAGAAAACGAAATCTTAGTCGGTCAACCTGCTAAGCGCCAGTCAGTGACAAACCCTGAAAATACTTTATTTGCGATTAAGCGTCTTATCGGTCGTCAGTTTAAAGATAAAGTGGTTCAAAAAGATATTAAAATGGTTCCTTATAAAATCGTTGCAGCCGACAATGGCGATGCATGGGTTTCAGTAAGAGACAATAAACTGGCTGCTCCACAAATTTCAGCTGAAATCTTGAAAAAGATGAAGAAAACAGCTGAAGATTACTTAGGCGAGTCAGTATCAGAAGCGGTTATCACTGTTCCTGCATACTTCAACGATGCTCAGCGTCAAGCAACTAAAGATGCGGGTCGTATCGCGGGTCTAGAAGTTAAGCGTATCATCAATGAGCCAACAGCTGCTGCACTTGCTTACGGCATGGACAAGTCTAAAGGCGATAAGACTATTGCTGTATACGACCTTGGTGGCGGTACTTTCGATATTTCAATCATTGAAATTGCGGAAGTAGACGGCGAGCACCAGTTTGAAGTACTGGCGACGAATGGTGATACTTTCCTAGGTGGTGAAGATTTCGATTTACGTCTAATCGACTTCCTATCTGGCGAGTTTAAGAAAGAAACTGGCATCGATCTACACAACGATCCTCTTGCGTTACAGCGTCTTAAAGAAGCGGCTGAGAAAGCAAAAGTTGAGCTTTCTTCTGCACAGCAAACCGATGTTAACTTACCTTACATCACTGCTGATGCGACAGGCCCTAAGCACTTAAACGTTAAATTGACACGCGCTAAGTTAGAAGCACTGGTTGAAGACTTGGTTAAAGGTACTTTGAGCCCTTGTAAACAAGCGCTTGTTGATGCCGATCTAAGTGCTTCTGAAATCGACGAAGTTATCTTGGTTGGTGGCCAGACGCGTATGCCTATGGTCCAAGCTGAAGTAGAAGCATTCTTCGGTAAAGCACCACGTAAAGATGTTAACCCTGATGAAGCGGTTGCTGTGGGTGCATCTATTCAAGGCGCGGTACTTTCAGGTGATGTGACAGACGTTTTACTACTTGACGTTACGCCACTAACACTAGGTATCGAGACAGCAGGTGGCGTTGCCACTGCACTGATCGAGAAAAACACAACTATCCCGACTAAGAAGTCACAGGTTTTCTCTACCTATGAAGATAACCAGTCTGCGGTTACGATCCACGTTATCCAAGGTGAGCGTAAGCAAGCTGGCTTGAATAAGTCACTAGGTCGTTTCGATCTGCAAGAAATTCCAGCTGCCCCTCGTGGCATGCCGCAAATCGAAGTAGCATTCGATCTAGATGCCAACGGTATCTTGAACGTTTCAGCTAAAGATAAGGCGACAGGTAAAGAACAGTCTATCGTGATCAAGGCATCTTCTGGTTTGTCTGATGAAGAAATCGATGCAATGGTAGCAGATGCTGAAGCCAATGCAGACGAAGACAAGAAGTTCGAAGAGCTAACAGCTGCACGTAACCAGGGCGATGCCATGGTTCACTCTGCGAAGAAAGCGCTAGAAGAAGCGGGCGACGCTGCATCTGCCGATGAGAAGACTGCAGTAGAAGGCGCTATCGAAGCGTTGGAAACGGTGCTTAAAGCTGATGATAAAGAAGAAATTGAAGCAAAAACTGCTGCACTAACGGAAGCAATGGCTCCACTGGCTGCGAAAATGCAAGAGCAGGCACAAGCACAAGCTCAAGGTGGCGCAGAAGGTTCAGCAGAAGAACCAAATGCTGGCGATGATGCGGTAGATGCTGAATTCGAAGAAGTGAAAGAAGCAGAAGTTGTAGAAGAAAACGAAGACAAAAAGTAATCTTTGATTACTTAGGCAGGGAGCTCCCTGCCAGTGTCTGACCTAAGCCTCTGTTCAATTATATTGTCAGAGGCTTATCGCGTTAAAGTAAGGGTGAATTCCATCCCCCTAAAAGCGAACAGAATATTCCCAACCGCAGTCGCTGCGGTTACTTAATTCATTAGCGTTAATCAGAGTTAGAATATGTCGAAGCAAGATTACTATGAAATTCTTGGTGTGGATAAAAACGCCAGCGATCGCGATATCAAGAAGGCTTATCGCCGTCAGGCAATGAAGTGCCATCCAGATCGAAACCCAGGTGATGCCGAGGCGGAAGCTCAGTTTAAAGAATTAAACGAAGCCAATGAAGTGCTATCAGACTCACAAAAGCGCGCTGCCTATGATCAATACGGTCATGCAGGCCTGGAAGGTGGCATGGGCGGCGGTGGTGGTGCCGGTCAAGGTTTTGGCGATGTATTTGGCGATGTGTTTGGCGATATTTTCGGCGGTGGTGGCGGTGGACGTCAAAGTTCTGTGCAGCGTGGTGCGGATCTGAGATATACCATGTCGCTAACACTTGAAGAAGCGATTCGCGGCGTTGAGAAAACCATTAAAGTTAATACTTTAGCGGGTTGTGAGCCTTGTGATGGTTCTGGTGCTAAGCCAGGTACTAGCAGTACTGCATGTCAGACTTGTGGCGGTGTTGGTCAAGTGCGCATGCAGCAGGGCTTTTTCTCGGTACAGCAAACTTGTCCTAGTTGCCGCGGTGAAGGGCGTGTTATCTCAGACCCTTGTGCTAGCTGTCGTGGTCAGGGGCGTGTGAATAAAGATAAGAAGCTTTCCGTTAAAATTCCAGCGGGTGTTGATACTGGCGACAGAGTAAGGCTCACTGGTGAAGGTGAAGCGGGCGCGAATGGCGGTCCTGCAGGTGATTTATATGTCCAAGTTGATGTTAAAGCGCACGATATTTTTGAGCGCGATGGTCGTCATCTATACTGTGAAGTGCCAATTTCGTTCCACGATGCAGCTCTTGGCGGTCAATTGGAAGTACCGACGCTAGAGTCTCGTGTTATGTTGAAAATACCTGCGGAGACACAAACCGGCAAGATGTTTAGGTTGCGTGGTAAAGGAGTCTCTCCTGTGCGCGGTGGTGCGACAGGTGATTTGATGGTTAAAGTATTGGTGGAAACGCCGGTTAATTTGAACAGCAAACAGAAGGAATTGTTGCGCGAGTTCCAAGATACTACTGATGAAGGGCAGAAAAAACACAGCCCCAAAAAACAGTCTTTCTTTGACTCGGTTAAGAAACTTTTCGAAGATTAATACAAGGGAAGTAGCGAATAAGCCCCCAGATGTTTTCTGTGCTTATAGTAAAGTAAGTCTAAGCGGTCAATACCCATAAAGAGGGGCACACTGATCCGCGGAAGAATGGACGCAATGGCGTGTCCTTTACAAGCGTTCTGACAAAGGAGATCCAGCTGAAACAAGATTTCAGCTCTGTTGACCGCTTAGCTTTCTTTAAAAATGTAAGCACCCTCCGGGGCGAACAGGATAGTTCGTGCTCTTTGTTAATGGTTTTCGTCGGGCAACCAGCCCGTCTGAAACCATTGCCTCAATCACAAACAATCCTGTACGCCAGGGGCGTCTGGGATTTGTTCGCTGCTTCCCAAGGTTAAAAAGAGTCGCTCAGCGGCTCTTTTTTTATGTATCCTATAAGAATTGATTTATTTTGCTCAATGCAGGCAAGTTTTATAGTAGCAGTTTTCGACTTAACAGTTATGCTCAATGGTACTGCGATAACAATCGACTTATTAGCTAAGAAGCGGGGTTCGGTGGCGCTGTGATTTAGTTATCACTGTGTTTTACTTCGTCCTCGTTCGCGACGTTATACTGAGGTTTTAGTAGGTAAATTATATGGTAAATGTAGAAACAACTGAGCAACAATTATGGTTGGCTATTCAAGAAGAGGCGCGTGCAGAAATGACCGCAGAGCCTATGCTAGCCAGTTTTTACCACTCAAGTGTGATCAACCACTCGACAATTAAGTCCGCTCTTTCATTTTTATTAGCGTTAAAGCTGTCTGATGATGTAATGTCGCCAGTGCTACTGCGTGAAATTCTCGAACAGGCAATGCGCGCAGATCCAAGTATGTTAAAGGCTTCGTGCCGGGATTTGATTGCGGTGCGTAATCGAGATCCTGCGGTTGAGTATAGTTTAAATGTACTGCTCTATTTAAAAGGTTTTCAGGCATTACAAGCGCATCGAGTTGCGCATTGGTTGTGGGGCAATAATCGTCGCTCAATGGCCCTGTATATTCAACATCGCGTGAGCTCTGTTTTTCAAGTCGATATCCATCCCGCTGCTATAATAGGTCATGGTGTGATGTTTGACCATGCGACGGGGATCGTGGTGGGTGAAACTTGTGTGATCGAAAATGATGTATCAATTTTACAAGGCGTGACCCTGGGTGGTACAGGTAATGAATGCGGCGACCGTCATCCTAAAGTCCGTGAGGGCGTGATGATTGGTGCTGGCGCTAAAATTTTCGGTAATTTGGAAATTGGCAAAGGGGCTAAAGTCGGTGGTGGTAGTGTGGTTGTTAATGATGTACCTGCCTGTAAAACAGTGGTAGGTGTACCGGCCAAAGTAGTCGGTGACTCAGGCTGTGAAAAACCTGCGCTAAACATGGATCAGTATTTATAAACAGGTTTTAGTATAGCGGCTGCGGTGAATGTGACAGCCTTAAAAGTCGGCTTTATAACGGTCAAGCCGGGATTGCTGCCTGTGCAGTTAACCCCGTAACGGCGCATTGATTGCGCTACAAAGTCGATTTTTTCTTACCTTAGCATCGCAGGTTAGTTATAAGAGGCCTCGTAAACTCACAATATATAGGCGAGTAGAGAATGAGAATAGCAGTAATTGGCGCCGCGGGGCGCATGGGTAAAGTGCTAGTTGAGGCTGTGGAATTAAGTCCGGATTTGAGCCTAGGGGCTGCGATTGTCAGCGAAAATAGCAGTTTGATGGGCGTTGATGCTGGTGAGTTAGCAGGTGTTGGTAAGCTTCAGGTTTTTTGTGCCAACAACTTAGAAAGCGTTATTGATGACTTTGATGTCCTGATTGATTTTACTACGCCGACATTAACGATGAATAATCTTGATATTTGTGTCGCATACAACAAGGCAATTGTTATCGGTACGACGGGTTTAGATGATGCTGAAAAAGCAAAATTGACCGCTAGCAGTGAAAAAATTCCAGTGGTCTTTGCCTCAAATATGAGTGTAGGCATGAACTTGTGTTTTAAGGTGTTGGATACCATCGCACGTACATTAGGTGACGATTATGATGTGGAAATTATTGAGACGCACCATCGCCATAAAGTCGATGCGCCTTCAGGCACAGCAGTTAGTCTAGGTGAAGTGGTCGCCAACGCGCTAGATCGTACTTTAAAAGAACATGCCGTGTATGGGCGCGAGGGAATAATCGGTCCTAGAACACAAAAAGAAATTGGTTTTGAGACTATACGCGCCGGTGATGTAGTCGGCGATCACACTGTTTTGTTTGCCAATGAAGGTGAGCGTGTTGAGTTAACGCACAAAGCGAGTAGCCGTATGACCTTTGCAAAAGGTGCGACGCGTGCATCCAGTTGGTTAGCGGGAAAGGATGCTGGTTTGTATGATATGCAGGATGTATTAGGTTTAAAATAACCAGCGAAACCTGGGTGCAAAATTCAGCTTGTTTATAAAATAAACATTTTTTTGAGAATTATTTTGAAATATAGAGCTATTTGCTGAATCTAGGTTTATTATTTACTTATAACTTAAAAGCATTAAAATTTTTTACCATGTTTATAAACAATCTAGGAGTGACTAATGTCTGTGGAAAAGTTCCCAGCTCTAGCTGAAATGGGTTTTGAAGAACCTTCTGATATCGACCGTTATACGACTCGCATTGAAGGCGATGTTGATATCTTAAAAGTTTACCATCTTCGCCACAAAGGCGAGTGGATGACTAAGTCAAAGAAATTTAAATTTAAGCGTTTACACAAAAAACTTAGAGTGAATGAAGGTCTTACCGCTTTTCGCGATACGACTGAATCATCACCTTTCTTTTTGAAAGCTATTACTGAGCTTGATCAGCTAGTGGCCGGTGATAAGTCAGCGAAAGCCAAAAAAGAAGATATCCTAGAAGAGATGGAGCACTTGAACCGCGTCGTTTCACGTAAGATTGAAGATTTAAGACGTCAAATCGAAGAGCTGTAAATAATTAATTTTAAAAGCACTTGCCGATGAAAATCGCCAGGTGCTTTTTTATGTACAGGATGTACGGTATAGCGCGGTGACATGGATGTCAAAGAGCGCATTTGTACAGGATGTACGGTATAGCGCGGTGACATGGATGTCAAAGAGCGCATTTGTACAGGATGTACGGTATAGCACTGTCGTAATAATATTGCATGTAATTGACGAATCAATTGAACGCTCAGTGTGAACTGTTGAAACTAATTTTATTCACAGCTCACAGCTCGGTTTGTCATTAACAGCGCTTTCAGTTAATCTTTAAGAGCACTCTAGTTACTGCTTTTTTCTGATATTCAATAGCAAAGTTATTGTGATGATTGATTTTGTTAAGGGTATTTAAGCTATGATTTCATTAATTAAACAACGTCTAAGCGCTTTTCAAGCGAGACCAATTGACCGAGATATTCCCCAGGCAGGGGTTTTAATTGCTATTACTGATGAGCAGTTCCCTCAAGTAGTCCTGACCAAAAGGGCAATTCAGTTATCCAGTCACAGCGGTGAAATCGCTTTTCCAGGAGGAAAGCGCGATAGTACCGATAAAAATATAATTTTTACTGCTCTTCGCGAAGCGCATGAAGAAATTAATTTACCGCCCAGTAGTGTCAAGGTGCTCAATTGTCTGGATGATAAAATATCACTGCATCAGCTTAAAGTGACACCTTGTGTTGGTGTTATACCTGCAAATATCCCGTTGGTAGCGAATAAGGGAGAATTGGAATGCCTTTTTAAAGTGCCGTTAAAGTTCTTTTTAGAGACCACAAATCGCTGCGATCATTTAAGCGAATATCAATCAAAGGCTCGGTATGCGCCCTGTTTTCTATTCGATGGACATCTGATATGGGGTTTAACTTCGTACATTTTAATGGAATTTTTAAACATAACGCTCAATGCAGATATAAAACTACAAGCCAGAGCCAGTTATTAAAAAATCAAAAGAGTAAATGAATCTATTTGTTAGATAAAATTTGCTCTGTTGCAATATAATGACACAATATCCATTATAACCTTAATATGTAAGTTTATATTTAAGTTAGATTCATCAGGTTTGTTTTATTATTTGCATTGATACTGTGCACACAGCGCCAGCTTTTAAATACTTCTTGGGATAAGCATTCATGGACTTCACAAAATACCTTACAGAGTTAGCCACGAGAGATGGATCAGATCTGTATCTATCCACAGGTGCGGCTCCGTGCGCAAAATTTCAAGGAGAGCTTGTTCCGCTAAGTGATGAAAGAGTCGCAGTAGGTGAAGTTGAAGCGATTGCTCGCGAGATAATGGATGATCAACAATGGAAAGATTTTGCCCAAGAGTTAGAAATGAATCTCGCTATTTCTATCGCTAAAGTTGGGCGTTTTCGGGTCAATATTTTTAAACAGCGCAATCAGTTTTCGCTGGTTGCTCGTAATATCAAAAGTGACATTCCAGAGTTAAAAGACTTAGGTGTGCCTGAGCATCTCAAAGAGGTGGTGATGAGTCAGCGCGGTCTGATTTTATTTGTAGGCGCTACAGGCTCTGGTAAATCAACATCGCTAGCGGCTTTAATTGATCATCGAAATACCAATGCTGGGGGGCATATCATTACTATTGAAGACCCCATCGAGTTTATCCATCGTCATAAAAAGTCTATTGTAAACCAGCGCGAAGTCGGAGTGGATACCCGCAGTTTCCACAGTGCGTTGGTCAATACTCTAAGGCAGGCCCCCGACGTTATTCTCATTGGAGAGATCCGCGATAGAGAGACAATGGAGCATTGTTTGGCCTTCTCAGAAACGGGGCATCTAGCGATATCGACACTGCATGCTAATAATGCCAACCAGGCTTTAGATAGAATTATTAATTTTTTCCCAGACCAGAAACGCACTCAAGTACTGTCCGATCTATCCTTAAATATAAAGGCGATTGTATCGCAGCGTTTAGTAAAGACGATTGATGGAAAACGCACTGCGGCGATAGAAATTTTGTTAAACACATCGACCATTCAAGAGCTTATTCTTAAAGGTGATGTGGAAGGCGTTAAAGAGATTATGGGTAAATCGGAAAACTTAGGTATGCAAACCTTTGATTCATCTCTTTATAAGCTAGTCAAAGCAGGTAAAATCAGTGAGTCAGAGGCGCTTCGTCATGCTGACTCTGTCAATAACTTAAGATTGCGTTTAAAGTTAGATGAGTCTGATGTTGAGCCGGGGCCATCCGAGCAATTGAAAACTGATTTTGGTGTTGTTGATCAACCGCCAAAATCTGCTCCCCCTAAATCTAAATTTGAATTACTATAAGTTGTAAAATATTTAAATGAATGAAATTGTAGAAGAATTAAGACAGCGAAACCAGGACCGTTTTGGCTCGATAGCACTGCCTGATGAAGACCAATTAGTGATTATTCAAGAGCAGTTACTGCTACATTTGCCCTACGACCTAAAAGATTTTTTATTACACGTCAGTGATGTGGCTTACGGGTCTTTATCACCAGTGACGGCCACTGACGAATACGCTTCAACACATTTACCTGAAATGGCCTCAGTTGCTTGGGATCGTGGCATGGAGCGTCAGTATTTGCCTATATGTGAGTACCAAGACGGCTATTATTTTATTGCACAAGAAGGTTATGTCAGTGTCTGGCTGCCATCAATTGGCATTGATGAAGAGCACCACTGGGAATCGATTTGGGATTGGTGCGAACAAATTTGGTTAAATAGCTAGTTTTTTCCTGTTGTGCGCACCGGCAAAACAGAGCAGGATGAAATAAAGGCTCATCAATGGCCATTGACCTATGCGTTGATAAAGGGTTAACCCTTGCATAGGTTGAACCACCCCTTCTAATACTGCCTCTTGATAGCGCGGCGCAATGCTAACAATTTCCCCTTGCGGATTAACGATCGCGCTAATCCCATTATTGGCACTGCGTACTAACCAGCGGCCGTTTTCAATCGCTCTCATTCTCGCTATTTGAAAATGTTGATCTGGCCCAATTGAATGAGAAAACCAAGTGTCGTTGGATAAAGTGAGAATCAAATCGGCGTTTCGACTGTATTGGCGTACTAACTCTGGGTAAGCTATTTCATAGCAAATAGCCGTGCTGTACTGATAATTGCCTACTTTTAGCAGCGGTTGATGGGTTGTTTTAGGGCGACTAAAAGTGAAGTCTGGAATGTTTAAAAAGTTAAACAGATCTCTAAATTGTTCCTGTAGCGGTACGTATTCTCCAAAGGGTACTAATCGTTGTTTGTGGTATATGGTGTTTTCAGTCAAATTGTAAATTGAGTTGTGGATTCGCCTGCCCAATGGATGCTCGCTATCATTAACTTTACTCGGAACTCCACTAATAATGGCACCGCCAAAACTGGCTTGTTTGTTAACCAGTGGCGCGAGTGCATCGGCAACATTGGCATATAAACTGGGAATGGCGGTTTCTGGCCAGATGATCACCCTGTTCCCGAGTAGCGGCTTTGTTAGCTGCTGGTATTTGTTTAATATTTTATCTAAGTAGCGACTATCCCATTTGGTAAGCTGATCTATATTGGGCTGAATAATGGCAATACCGATAGGCTCGCCAGATGCCGTGGTCCAGTTTTTGGGTGTTCCATAGCTGATCGCTAGGGCAGTAGCGCCAATGATAAAAGGGGTGATTATGGCGCGTTTGGATTTTTTCTCTATCGCATAAACTAAACTTAAGCTAATACTGACAATAACTGCTGAAATGAGCCATACGCCCCCTAATGAGGCCAGTGGAGCAAAGGGAGTGTCAATGGCTGTATAGCCGAGATAAAGCCAGGGGAAGCCGGTTAGGAACCAGCTGCGTAGCCATTCAAAAAGTAGCCAGATAACGGCGAAACTGAGCGCTGCAAAGTGGCGGCTAAAATATTTTTGAAAGGCCCAACATTGCACTAAAAATAACAGCGCTAATGCAGCGCAAAAAATAAAGGTAAGTAGTGCGGCCAGTGGCCCTGCGGTATGCCCATAAATGTGGATGCTGACATACACCCATGATACCCCTGTCCCGAAAAACCCTAAGCCATACAGCCAGCCAAGCAAAGATGCTTGTTTGACGCTGCATCCTCGCAGGACTAAGTAGAGCGCACCGGGTGTTAGTAGTGCGATGGCAAAAATGTCAAAAGGAGCAAATGCTAAGCTAGTGATGGCGCCAGCGATAAGTGCTAGTACAGCTCGCAATATCATTCTTTACTAGGCCACCCTGACTACTTGCAATAATCGTATACGGCGGTTTTCAGAGGAGAGAATTTTGAATTTAAAACCGTCGATTTCGATTTCTTCGTCTTTTTGTGGTAAATGACCAAAGCGCTTAGTGACAATACCGCCAACGGTATTAAATTGATAAGCGTCAAAATTAGTGCCGAAGTACTCATCAAAATCTTCAAGTTCTGTCAGTGCTTTCACTAAAAAAGCGTTGTCGTCAAATGGGCGAATATTACCGTCATCTTCGACTTGATCGTGCTCGTCTTCTATCTCACCAACAATTTGTTCAAGTACATCTTCGATAGTGATAAGACCCGCTATCCCACCATATTCGTCGACGACAATGGCCAGGTGGCTGCGGTTGGCGCGAAACTCTGTTAATAAGGTGTTGAGCCTTTTGCTCTCTGGTATAAACTTCACTGTGCGTAATTTGTCTTGCACGGTAAATTCTTGTTCATTCTCTTCTAATAAATTAGGCAGTAAATCTTTGGCCAGTAGCACGCCGATAATTTCATCGGGGCTTTTTCCAACCACTGGGAATCTTGAGTGAGCGCTTGAAATAACGGTGGGTAGAAATTCTTTGAGTGTTTGATCGGCTTCGACCACTACCATTTTTGAACGAGGTACCATAATGTCGCGTACCTGCAGGTCAGCAACTTGCATTGCCCCTTTGATAATAGTGAGCGCCTCTTGATCTAACAGGTTGTCTTCAGCGGCTTCTTCGATAACATCGAGTACTTCCTGCTTGGTTTTGGGATCAAAAGATAACGCTTGGGCGATACGCCCAAATATACTTCGTGGTTTTTCCGATCGATCTTCAGTCATTAGGTCTTAAGCTCCAAGCTTTGACAAGTAAAAGTAAATTGATTTTAATGGATAAAGTAAGGGTCTGAAATCTGCAGTTTGGCGAGAATGTCTCGTTCAAGTTGCTCCATTTCTTCAGCCTCTGAATCCTTTATATGGTCGAAACCTAAAAGATGCAAGGTGCCGTGAATAATCATATGCGCCCAGTGGTCTAACAACGCTTTATTTTGCTCAATGGCCTCTTGACTAACCACCGGTGCACAGACGACTAAATCACCGAGTATTTCGGTTTCAACTTCAACACACTCTGGCATTTCAAACGGAAACGAGAGTACGTTGGTTGGTTTGTCCTTACCACGATACTCGCTGTTCAGTGCCTGGCTTTCATCGCTATCGACGATGCGGATACACATGGAAAAATGCTGGGTATACTGCGCAAGTGCCGCATCTACCCAAGCTTGGACTTGCTCTTGGGTGGGCAGTGGCGCAGAGTCGATGGCAAATTGAATTTCTATTTCTGTGTTCATCTATTGACGGTCAATTTATGAGGAGGATTGTTCTTTTTAAGATCGTAGCGATCGTAGGCTTCTACTATGTGCTGCACTAAGTGGTGGCGAACAACGTCTTTAGAGGAGAAGTAACTAAAGCCGATACCATCAACACCATCAAGTACTTCAGCGGCGTGACGCAAACCTGAAGGCGTACCTTTAGGCAGATCGATTTGGGTTATATCCCCAGTGATTACTGCAGTAGAGCCAAAACCTATTCGGGTTAAGAACATTTTCATTTGCTCTCTGGTGGTATTTTGGCTCTCATCTAAAATAACAAAGGAATTATTTAGCGTTCTACCGCGCATATAGGCCAGTGGTGCAATTTCGATGACGTTCTTTTCAATCAGTTTTGCGACCCGCTCATAACCGAGCATCTCAAATAGGGCGTCGTAAAGAGGGCGTAAATACGGATCGACTTTTTGTGCTAAATCACCAGGTAAAAAACCAAGTTTTTCACCGGCTTCTACGGCTGGGCGTACTAGTAGAATGCGCTCAATTTCTTCTTTTTCAAGCGCTTCAACAGCGCAGGCAACCGCTAGATAGGTTTTACCGGTACCCGCGGGGCCAATGCCAAAGTTGATATCGTGAGTGAGGATAGAACGGACGTATTTTTGCTGATTAGGGCCGCGGGGTTTAACCATCACTTTACGAGCACGGATGACTATGCCGGCATCAGCTGCACCTTCAAGTTGGCTATCATCTTGTTCAATACCTGATTGCTGCAGGCTCAGATGAACTTGTTCAAGGTTTATTTCTTTCCCCTGACAAGCATCAAAGTACATTTGCTTAAGTAGCTGTGCGACTTTTTTGACTAAACTTGCATCGCCGGTGATTTGAAAATCAGTGGCTCGGTTATTAATGATAACATTGAGCCGTTTTTCGATGAGCTTTAGATGTTCATTGTACTGTCCACAGAGGTTGGCAAGTGCCGATGTATCACTGTGTGACAAAGTGAAACTAAATGATTCACTAGTCTTCAATAGCTTTACTCCCAAATACAAAATATTAAGTCAATTGTAGCACGTTTATTTTGTGTTTTATTAACGTTAGATAAACACCTGTCTGTCAAACAGGCGTTATCCAATAGGATCATGCACAGCTTTCTCTAGCCAAACTCATAGGCCCGTCTCGCTCGGAGCTAATAAGCTTGCCGATGAGTGAGTTTGTGTAGGCCTGCATAATTTGTACATCGGCAAAATTGCCAATTAAGTGGGGATCGTCACAGCGAAAATTAACCACGCGGTTATTCTCTGTGCGGCCAGATAACATGCCTGGATCCTTTTTTGAATAGCTGTTGACTAAGATACGTTGAGTGCTTCCAACCATTGCACGGCTAATCATCTGAGCATTTTGAGTGATTTGGTTCTGCAGTATTGCCAAGCGCTCTTTCTTGGTTGCTTCAGTGACCGTGTCCGGGATATCAGAGGCGGGTGTGCCAGGTCTACGCGAGTAGATAAAGCTGTATGAAATATCAAAACCAATTTGATCAATAAGCTTCATGGTTTGATCAAAATCGTACTGCGTTTCGCCCGGAAAACCGATAATAAAATCTGAAGAGAAGCAAATATCAGGACGAATTTTTTTGATGCGGCGCATCTTTGATTTGTACTCAAGGATAGTATGTCCACGCTTCATTGCCATCAAAATACTATCAGAACCCGACTGTACTGGCAGGTGTAAATGGCTGACCAGTTCTGGCACTTCTGCATATACATCAATCAGTGAATCACTAAATTCTACCGGGTGTGAGGTGGTAAATCTGATACGATCGATACCGTCAATAGCCGCGACTAGGCGAATCAGCTCGGCTAAATCAACGGTTTCACCATCGTCAGTATCACCTTGATAAGCGTTGACGTTTTGGCCGAGCAAATTGACTTCCCGTACGCCTTGCTCTGCTAGCTCTAGACACTCCGCTAAGACTCCATCAAGAGGTCTGCTGACTTCCTCACCGCGGGTATAAGGTACAACACAGAAAGTACAGTATTTGCTGCAGCCTTCCATGACAGACACAAAAGCTTCCGCACCGGTCGCAACGGGTGTCGGCAAGACGTCAAATTTTTCGATTTCAGGGAAGCTGACATCAACCACGCCTCGTTTTCCCTGATCTGTCAGATCGATCATTTCAGGTAGGCGGTGTAAGGTTTGCGGGCCAAATACCATATCGACAAATGGCGCGCGTTTAAGAATTTTATCACCCTCTTGGCTGGCAACACAGCCGCCGACGCCAATTTTCAGCTCTGGATTTTTTTCTTTAAGCTTGCGCCAGCGACCTAGCTGATGAAATACTTTTTCCTGCGCTTTTTCACGAATAGAGCAAGTGTTGAGAAGCAGTACATCAGCGTTCTCAGGATTGTCTGTTAATTCGAGTTCGTGGCTCTCGCCAAGTAGATCCGCCATACGTGACGAGTCATACTCGTTCATCTGACAACCGTGGGTTTTAATAAATAGCTTCTTCGCCATTGTGCACCTTGCTCTATCTGTCTGTCATCGGCTTACGCCAAATTTTAATCTTAGTGTTCAGCCCCTGTTTTAAGCTGTAAAAGCTAATATCATTAGTGGACATTTTTATGTCTAGTTACACGCAATGAAAGGGGCCGGGGAATATTTTGAGGCATTATACTTGCTGTATTCATTTATAGCTATTTTGCTGAAGAATTTGCAGAAAATAAACTGCGTTTATCGGTTAAGTTTACTTGAGCTTGAATCAATGATTGTGCAAGGGAGCTTGATCCAAGTTGCTGATACTACGATAGTTCATCAAGAGCTGCTGAAGTTAAAGGTGATCATTAGGTTTAGGGTTTTCCTGTTAAACCAATGCTTTAGGTTTTATTCTCACTCAAGAGTCACAGTTCTAGGTTGAAATATGCCATTGACGCCCCTATTTATAGGATCACTGAAACTTGAGAATCTGAGAGTGTATTATGGCAAAAGATGATGCGGTGTATCGCGTTACCTTTATCAACCAAGATAAAGTTATAGAAGTATTTGTGAACCATGTTTATCAAAGTGATATTTGGGGGTTTATTCAATTAGAAGGTTTTATCTTTGGCCAGCGCTCGGAGCTTTTAGTTGACCCAGGTGAAGAGAAAGTGAAAGCCCTCTTTAATGAAGTAAAAAGTTCTTTTATACCGACCCAAGCAATTGTTCGTATTGATGAAGTTGAGCGCTCAGGGGTGGCGAAGCTTACAGAAGTCAAAGGAGGCGTCGCTCAATTTCCAATGATGCCGCCACCGAGAAAAGACTAAAATTGAAACGGGGCTTTAAGTCCCTAGTTAATAACAGGTGATTCAGAATCACTGAGCAACAGGCTATCGATTATTTGCTCTATGACTGCTAAGTCCTTTTCGAGGCATTCAGGACTTGTGCGCTGCTTAGGTTGTCGCTATTTCACCGCTATTAAAGGCAACGCGGTCCTGCAACTTTATTGATGATGCGTCCATCTTTAACAGTTTCAACACTGCCATCGTTAAAAATCAATTCGACTTCATCTAGGCTGATGCATTGGATATCTTTATTGGCCCAAGTGTTTTTCCAGGTAGAGATTTTACTCTGTCCTGGTGCGATGGGGCCTGCCAGTCGAACATAGGCACTTTCACGCACCCCTTTTTTTGGTTTGACGCTGTTGCCTGCGCTATTGTAGGCGGTGAGTTTAAATCTTGCGTAACTATAATCAGCATCTGCAATGTTTTCAAAATTGACAGTGACGCCTATAGAGCGTTTTGTTGAGGAGACTAAAGGTATTGCATCGGCAATAATAAGCGGTGGATAAACTTTAGCGACGGGCTTTTTTTGGGCACAGCCAGCCAGTGTCAGTGCTACGATGCTAAAGGTGGCACATTTCCATAGTTTCATCTTAAGGTCCTTACAAGAAGTTCGACTAATTCAAACTGCAATTGATGTTAGTTTCAAATCTAAGTCACATATTTTTAAAGAGACTTTACAAAAATGCAGCTCAATTGGCAATAACCTGATAAGTGTTTACTTGTTGATCTGATCAATAGCAGCGAATAATGATCGATTAAATTGCCAGCAGCGTTTTGTGTGGTTTTCCTGGGATTTCACGTGCAAGTTTTGGCACTAGATAGCCGGGTAGTACGCATTGTAACTTTTGCATGAGCGTCTGTGCTTGTTGGTCTTCAATATTAAAATGCGCCGCGCCTTGTACTTTATCGAGCACAAATAAATAGTAAGGGAGAGCGCCCGCTTTAAAAGAGGCTAAGTGCAGTGCTTTTTGCGCAATAACGGTATCGTTGATACCTTTTAATAAGACGGCTTGATTAAGGACAGTGACTTGGGCCTGTTTTAAGCGGCTCAGGGCATCTTGCACGTCGAGGTCAAATTCATTGGCATGATTGGCGTGTATGACAACTAAACACTGCAATGGGGAACTCTGTAACATTTCACACAGTTGCTCGGTAATCCGTTTAGGGATGACTACGGGTAATCTGGTGTGGATTCGCAGGCGTTGTAAGTGCTTAATGTCACCTAATTGCACAATCATTTTTTGCAGACGTTTGTCACTGGTCGCTAGCGGGTCTCCCCCTGAAAAAATCACTTCTTCGATGCTACTGTCAGCATTAATATAATCAATAATTGCCAGCCATTGATCAGCACCTATGCTATTTTCGCTATAGGGGAAGTGCCGGCGGAAGCAGTAGCGACAATTAATGGCACATGCACCACTGAGTGTTAGTAATACTCTGTTTTTATATTTGTGAATTAAACCGGTAAGAAGGTTGGCATCGGCTTCTTCTAAAGGATCTGTGGAGTAACCCGGGTAATATTCAAGCTCAGTGGTTTGCGGTAGTACTTGCAACAATAGTGGATCTTGATAATTACCTTTTTGGATGCGAGCGGCGTAAGCGTAAGGCACTTTTAATTGGAATTCTCGATGTGCTTTAGTTGAAAATGCAATTTTGTTAATGTCTAGCGCTGTGAATTTGCACAAGCTTTCAAGGTCTTTAATGCAATGGCCCAATTGGTATTGCCAACTAGGTTCAGTGTCTTGGGTTAAAATTAACGCTTGAGTATCTTTATTCACAGAACATTGTCCGCCATTGCTGAAAAACTGAAAGTAGGTCTAAACATTATTATAACCAAAGTGCCGTGATTGGGCTGTCTGAATTGAACGAGTTGAGAAAAAATAAAGTTAAGCGGGCCATCGAGTCAATTTTCGGATCCTAATCTAAAGGGTATTGAACAAGTTGTGTCGCAATATTACAGGGCGCTTGCTACGTAACTTCTTAATTACAATTTCCTAATCGTAACAGCTAGGCGCGTAGTCCAGCAGCGAGTGCCATTGATAGACAGTTTGTTGATTGCGGCGTCCCCGCGATAAATTTGCTCGCATTGTGCTTTTAAGTACAATAGCTGTCAAATAAAGCGTACATAACTGCTACTTAGCTGCTACATAGCTAGCTTTGTAGTAGAATACTGTGAAATTCACATTATCGATACAGAGAAACTCAATGTCATATTCAGCGAATCAACTTAAAAACGGTTTAAAAGTCATGATCGACGGCGATCCTTGTTCTATGCAGCAGGTTGAATTCGTCAAGCCTGGCAAGGGGCAAGCATTCACACGGGTTAAAATGCGTAATCTACTAACGGGTCGTGTTTGGGAGCGTACTTTTAAGTCTAACGAATCTCTTGAAGCGGCGGATGTGATGGAACGTGACATGGAGTATTTGTACAATGATGGCGAAATGTACCATTTTATGGTCCCAGTGACCTTTGAACAGTATGCCGTTGAGAAAAGTGCGGTTGGTGATAGTGCCAAATGGTTAAAAGATAATACAACTTGCATCATCACGCTTTGGGATGACAGAGCGATAGTAGTAACGCCGCCAAACTTTGTTGAACTTGAAGTGACAGAAACAGACCCAGGACTTAAAGGCGACACAGCCCAAGGTGGATCAAAGCCTGCTACTTTGAGTACTGGCGCGATGGTACGTGTACCACTATTCATTGAAGAAGGCGAGTTGCTTAAAATTGATACTCGCACAGGCGAATATGTCAGCCGTGCTAAGTAAAGCATAAGTTAGAAAGTTAGAAAGTTAGAAAGTTAGAAAGTTAGAAAGTTAGAAAGTTAGAAAGCTAAAAGCTAAAAGCTAAAAGCTAAAAGCTAAAAGCTAAAAGCTATTAAAGGCCTATATCTCTGATATAGGCCTTTTTTATGTACAGGAAGTACGGTAAACGTAAGTGGCATGGCAGAATTTTGTTCCCGACAAATTCTAAGTACCTGCGTCCATGCAGGCAATGCCAAAGAGCGTAAATGTACAGGAAGTACGGTAAACCTAAGTGGTATGGCGGAATTTTGTTCCCGGCACTTGCTAAGGACCTGTATCGGTGCAGGCAATGTTAAAGAACATAAAAAGTAGGATTCAATCATCTTGAATAATAATTTATGGCAGCCAAGTGCCACTATCAAAACATTACAGCAACGTGCCCAGATAATGGCGAAGATTCGGCAGTTTTTTGCGCAACGTGAAGTGCTTGAGGTTGATGTGCCGGTATTGTCGCAAGCGGCAGTTAGCGATCCCTTTATTGACAGTATGCGGGTTGAGTATCAGCATTTTGTCGGGGATACACCCATAGACTATTTCCTGCAGAGCTCTCCCGAGTACGCGATGAAGCGCTTGTTGGCCGCGGGCAGCGGCTGTATTTACCAAATGGCGAAAGTGTTTCGCAACGGAGAAATTGGGCGCAAGCACAACCCTGAATTTACCATGCTTGAATGGTATCGGCTGGGCTTTGATGAGCATCAATTGATGGATGAAGTGGCTGTCCTAATTGAAGCGATAACCGGCATTAATACTGTGCAACGCATGTGTTATAAAGCGGTGTTTAAACACTATCTAGACATTGATATTACGCAGGCGAGCGATGCACTATTGGCGCAGACGATGCGTGAGCATATAGAGGTCAGCGGTGAATATGATCGCGATGGCTGGTTAAATATGTTGATGTCACACTGTATTGAGCCCCAATTGCAAGGTGCTATATTTATCTACGATTACCCTGCCAGCCAAGCGGCCTTGGCTAGAGTGAAAATAGACCAAGAGGGCGTTGCCGTAGCGGCTCGCTTTGAATTATTTATCGATGGGGTCGAGCTTGCCAATGGTTATCACGAGCTTAGTGATAGCCGTGAACAGCGAAAACGCTTTGCTGTTGATCAGCAGCAGCGTGCGCAATTAGGTCTAGCGCAACGACCGCTTGAAATGCGCTTGGTTGCAGCGTTATCGCAAGGTTTTCCCGATTGTGCAGGTGTGGCACTTGGTGTGGATCGATTATTAATGTTAACTCTAAAAAAAGATCATATTAGAGAAGTCCTACCCTTTGATATAGAAAGGGCATAAATCAGTCGTTGATCATGGGCAAGGAAAGTTGCGGGCAGAAAAAGTTAAAAACAAACTGACCCGCAACCCGCAACCCGCAACCCGCAACCCGCAACCCGCAACCCGCAACCCGCAACCCGTTTACGCCGGTAAATGGTTTAACATCGCGCTGCGCATTCTTTTTACCGCTTCCATTAACAGCTCTTTCGTGCAGCCAAAGTTCATTCTGACATAATTGGGATCACCAAAATCTCTACCGGGAGAAAGGCCGACCCCAGCCTCTTCAAAAAATAGGGCAGGGTTTTCAAGCTTCGCCGCTGACACATCTATCCAAGCGAGATAAGTCGCTTGGTTGGGGAGCATTTTTAAGCCCGGGATAGCGTTGATTTCCTTGAGTAGGTATTGATGATTGGCACGAAAGTAAGCGAGCTGAGCTGCAAGCCATTGTTCGCCTTGAGTATAGGCGGCAAGTGTGGCGGTATAGCCGAGCAAATTGGTATCGGGCACTATACCTCGGCGTGCTTTGTTAAAGTTTTTGCGCAGTTGTTTATTGGCGATGATGGCAAAAGCACAGCCTAAACCTGCAATGTTAAAGGTTTTACTCGGTGCCATTAAAGTAATGCACTGCTGCTCTACCTCGGTATTTAAAGAGGCAATGGGAATATGTTGCGCGTCTTTATCGAGTAATAAATCACAGTGAATTTCATCAGAGCAGAGCACCAATTGGTGTTTTACGATAATTTTGGATAGCTGTACCAACTCTGCTGTGGTGTAAATGGTCCCGCCAGGATTTTGTGGATTACAA
>Ga0209292_1001463_pt1 | contig 28787 bp, 27 predicted proteins | sample GOMGulsemesocosm_2_FD_184634 | JGI IMG/M metagenome (GOLD analysis project Ga0209292, IMG submission 184634) | Methane-oxidizing microbial communities from mesocosms in the Gulf of Mexico - GOM9C Gulf of Mexico (SPAdes) (version 2) | ecosystem: Environmental > Aquatic > Marine > Cold seeps... | reverse complement strand
CTTTAAAAGATATGGTTAGTACCTTAAATCTCAGGGTTGAATTAGCACAAGAGATTGCTAGAGGTAATTGGGATGTTAAAGTTGAATTACTCTCTAAAGAAGATACATTCGGTTTAGCCTTACAGAAAATGCTCAGTCAATTAAAGGAGCGAAATGATAAGCTATTACAAGAAAGCCAAGAAAAATCAGTAGCGCTAGCAGGTATAGAAGCACAGAATTGGTTAAAAACTCAAGTTGGTGAGGTTAATGATACGGTACAAGGGGTTAATGATTTACAACAATTAACACAAGCGGTAATTCAAATCCTTGCGACCAGTTTATCAGCAGGTCATGGCGTTTTTTATATATTAAATGAAAAAAACCATCAAGACGAAGTAAGCAGCTTACAGTTGTTAGGAAGTTATGCTTTTAGTGAGCGTAAAAATATTAACAATCAAATAATGTTAGGCGAGGGTTTAGTCGGACAATGTGCTTTAGAAAAACAAGTTATTTTACTTTCAAAAGTTCCCGCGCAATATGTGCAAATATCATCTGCGTTAGGGCAGCATGATGCCCTCAACATTGTTGCGGTACCCATTATCTATGAAAATAAATGTTTGGGCGCTTTTGAATTAGCTTCGTTCACTGAGTTTTCTGTAATACAACAAGACTTTCTTCGCCAAGTTGGCAAGAATTTAGGTGTAGTCATTAATAGTGTATTAGCTCGCCAACGAATTGATACTTTACTTTTTGATGCCAAAAAACAAGCATCATTATTACAAGAGCAGCAAGAAGAGCTTAAAAGTGCTAATGAAAATTTAGTAGAGCAAACCCAACAACTACAAGTATCAGAGGCAGAATTAAAGCAACAAAGTGAAGAGCTACGCGTATCTAATGAAGAGTTAGCGCTAAGACAAAAATATTTACAGGCTCAAAAAGATAAAATATCGGCTTCAGAGCAAGAACTCGGTATCAAAGCGAAAGAGTTAATGATAGCTAGCAAATATAAATCTGAATTTTTAGCTAATATGAGCCATGAACTTAGAACGCCATTAAATAGTTTATTGTTATTGGCGAAAGGCTTGGCTGATAATAATAGTGGGCATTTAGATAAAACTGAAGTTGAAGATGCGAATATTATTTATGATGGCGGGCAAAGCTTATTAACCTTAATTAATGATATTCTTGATCTTTCAAAAGTTGAAGCAGGTAAGTTAAATATTCATATTGAAGCAGTACCTCTTGAGTTAATTAAGAATAAATTAATACAGCTTTTTACTCCACTAGCTAAAAATAAAAACTTGCAGCTAGAAATGACGATTGCCAATGACTTACCTGATAAAATTAACACGGATAGCCAAAGACTAGAGCAAATTTTACGTAACTTACTCTCGAATGCCATTAAGTTTACTGAGATGGGTTCAGTAACGGTTAATGTTACTATTCCTAGCGAAGAAAATTCATTTCGTCATCCAGAACTTAATAGCGGTAACTGCTTAGCTATTGCTGTTACAGACACTGGCATTGGTATCAGTGAAGAAAAAATACAAGCTATTTTTGAAGCATTCCAACAAGAAGATGGCTCTACTAGTAGAAAATATGGTGGCACAGGCTTAGGCTTAACTATAGCGAGAGAATTAAGCCACTTACTTGGTGGTGAAATACAATTATACAGTCAGATAGGGAAAGGCAGCTGTTTTACCCTATTTTTACCTTTATCATTAAGTGAACAAGCACCTGTTTCCGTATTACCATTGAAGAATAAAGACTTACCGGACATTATGGCAAGTATAAGTAATAACAAATCTGATAAAAATAACATCGAGCTTGCACCTCAGGCTTTGATAGCCTCAGGAGAAAAAGATCAAACGGTATATACTTTTATTGATGATGACAGGTTTAATTTAAATCAAGGGGATAAAACATTACTCATTATTGATGATGATAAAATTTTTGCAAAAATATTACGAGATTATTCCAGAAAAACTGGATATCAATGTCTTGTTGCTGGTGATGGCCGCTCAGGTATTTACTTAGCACAGCAATACCAACCCAGCGGTATCATTCTGGATTTAATGTTGCCCGATATTGATGGACATCAAGTACTTGAACAACTCAAATCCAATAGTATAACCCAGCATATTCCTGTGGAAATTATTTCTGCTCACAGTGAAAATCGCAGCGAGGCCTTAGCTGGTGGTGCGATTGGTTTACAAACAAAGCCCGTTAGTAGAGAACAGCTTCAGCAAGTACTCAGTGAAATTGAAAACCTTTCAAAAGCTAAAATACGTCAGTTATTGGTTGTTGAAGATAATGACCATCAAAGGAAAGTAACCCAAAGACTTTTAGAAAATATAGGCTTAAAAGTAAATTGTGTATCCAAAGGTACAAAGGCATGTGAGGAAATTTTAACAGGAAAGTATGACTGTGTGATTTTAGATATAGACTTGCCTGACATTAGTGGCTTTGATGTATTAAAACATATTAATGAAACTGATATGAAACCTTTGCCTGCTATTATTATCTATACAGGCAAAGAGCTTAGTAATGAAGAACAAACCTTACTTGAAAAGTATAATTCAACCATTGTGATAAAAGGCATAGGTTCAGCGGAACGTTTACTTGATGATATTTCGTTGTTTTTACATAACATAGAAGAAAAACACAGTAAACAAATGACCGCAAAAGATAAAAAAACCATGCGTTTATTACATGATGAAGAAGCTATTTTACAAGGACGAAAAATACTCCTTACCGATGATGATATGCGAAATACTTACGCATTATCTAAACAATTAATTGATATAGGTTGTGACGTAGAAATGGCAAATAATGGCCAGGAAGCATTGGATTTATTAAATGAACATGAAGACTTTGAACTTATCCTCATGGACACCATGATGCCTATAGTTGATGGTAATGAAGCGACTAAAAGAATACGCCAAATGCAGCATTATAAAAATATCCCTATTATTGCACTCACGGCTAAAACTATGCCTGAAGATAGAGAGCTAGCACTACAAGCTGGCGCTTCAGAATATTTAACTAAACCCGTAGATTTTGAAAAGCTAGTCTCAATTTTACGGATCTGGTTATTTAAAACTAATTAACAGCTTAATTCACACGGAGCTTAATTTGTCATTAATGCCAATTACTAATGCAAAAAAACAGCAAAACAAAAGTGATAAGAGAAACTCAAAGGAAGATCTTGTAGATTTTGAAATATCGCTTTTATTAAAGGCTGTTTTGTTCTGCTATGACTACGATTTTAGACATTATTCACGTGCTTCATTAACTCGCCGTATTTTTAACTGCTTAGAAAAATCGCAAATAGATACAATTGCAGAAATGATACCAAAAATTATTTATGATGCTGATTTTTTTGAGCTCTTTCTAAAAGAAATGTCTATTACCGTTACCGAGATGTTTCGTGACCCGCTAGTATTTAAAACATTACGAAACCAAGTAGTGACCCAATTAAAAACTTATTCTCGCATTAATATTTGGCATGCGGGCTGTGCTACAGGCGAAGAAGCCTATTCTTTAGCTATTTTACTTCATGAGGAAGGACTATTATCTCGCTGTCAAATTTATGCTACTGACTTTAATAACCATTCTCTATCCATTGCTGAACATGGCATATATAAAGCCGAAAAAATAGCAGGTTACACACGTAATTATATATCAGCCGGAGGCAAAGCTTCTTTTGCTGATTATTATCAAGCTAAACATGGTAATGCAAAAATGAAAAATGAACTAAAGCAGCATATTACTTTTGCCCATCATAACTTGATCAAGGATCAATGTTTTGCGCAAATGCATTTAATTATTTGCCGTAATGTTTTAATTTATTTTGATCGAAAGTTACAAGATCAAGTTTTAAGTTTATTTAAACAAAGTTTGCATCACCGGGGTTATTTAGTATTAGGAGATAAAGAGTCACTCGAATTTAGTAATCAAAAGGATAACTTTACCTCCATCGCTAAAAATCAACGTATTTATCAAAAGGCTTGTTATGATTGATGCACCAGAAAGTAATAAATCAAATCATAATTATCAAGCCTTAGTTATTGGTGTTTCAGCAGGTGGCTTTAACGCTTTATGTCATCTTTTACCTTTATTACCTGATAACTTTCCCTTAGCCATTGTCGTATTGCAGCACAGAGGTGAGAACTTTGATGTAAATGATGATGATTTTTTAGTTACTTATTTGCAAAGACTATGCATCATGCCTGTACACGAAGCCAAGCAAAGAGAGAGTATTGAAGCAGGCCGTATATACATTGCACCCGCTAAATATCATTTACTTATTGAAAAAGAGCGACTTTTTAGCTTAAGTTTAGAGCCGCCAATTAATTTTTCAATCCCTTCTATTGACGTATTATTTAACTCTGCAAGTCGTTGCTACAAAAATCAGCTGATTGGGCTTATACTTACGGGAGCAAATTCAGATGGTAGTTTAGGCTTAAAAGCCATTCACGACAATGGCGGATTAACGTTAGTGCAATCACCTGATACTGCGGAAGTTGCCACTATGCCACAAGCCGCGATTAATGCACATAAAGTTGATTATGTATTATCACTCAATGATATAGCAATATTTCTACAGGAACTTACCTTAGGAGAAAAAGTGAATGATTAGTCCTAATCCTAAAATTCTGATTGTTGATGATGAACCTAATAATCTACGTGTTTATGAACGAACCTTGGCTTCATTAGAACTTGATATTGTTAAAGCTAATTCAGGACAAGAGGCATTGGCTGTTGCGCATAAATATGATTTTGCTTTAATTTTAATGGATGTACAGATGCCTTGTATGGACGGTTTTGAAGCTGCTTCATTAATTTTACAACACCCAAAAACCTGCCATATACCAATTATTTTTATTACCGCCTTTGCTCGCGATGAAACCTTTGAGTTTAAGGGGTATGCCACTGGGGCAGTAGACTACTTAGTAAAACCAATTAATGAAGATGTTGTTCGTAGTAAAGTAGCAATATTTCTTGAATTACATAAAGAGAAACAGTTACTGAATCAAGCATGTAAAGTTCGCGAAAAAGCTGAAATGGAATTACGCGAACATAAGGCTCATTTGGAAGGTTTAGTAAAAGAGCGAACTCAAGAATTACAACAATCTATTGAGAATCTGATGGCAACCCAAAACCAGCTGGTTGAATCAGAAAAAATGGCGTCTCTCGGGCGCTTAGTAGCAGGTGTGGCTCATGAGTTGAATACCCCTATTGGCATTTGCATTACAGGCGCTTCTTATTTACAGGAAAAATTGCAGAGCCTAAAAAGTTCATTTTTGGGTGGTGAAATACGTAAAAGAGATCTAGAGCACTTTATTGATAGTGCACCACAATCTACCGATATAATTTTAACAAACCTTAATAGAGCGGCGGAACAAATTAGTAACTTTAAGCTTGTCGCTGTAGATCAAACTAGTGAAAGAAAACGTGAAATTATTCTGTATGACTATATTAACAAAGTAGTCCAAAGTTTATCTCCTGCTATCAAACGCGCTCGCCATCAGATTGAAGTTACTGGTGACAAAGGGCTTAGCATTAATACTATTCCTGGTGATATTTCGCAAATAATTACTAATTTAGTGATGAACTCAATTTTCCACGCATATAACGACAAAGAAGAAGGAATTATAATCATCAAAATTGAAAGTGAAAATGACAAAGTTTGCTTAACGTATTCTGATGATGGCATTGGTATGGATCAAGCCACTCAACAAATGATTTTTGAGCCTTTTTTTACTACTAAGCGGGGCACAGGAGGAAGCGGGCTCGGTATGTATATAGTATATAATTTGCTAACACAGAGCTTAAAGGGAGAAATTACTTGCCGCAGTGTAATAGGGCAAGGGACCCAATTTACGATGAAATTTCCCAACTTACATAACATCAAATCGGAATAAGGGCTAGTTTACTAATACAACCAGTAAAACAATAACTTTCTCGTTGGTAGCTATTGGTCTTTTAATTTAGCTAAAGGCCAATAACTGTTAATAACCACTATACCGGAGAAGTTAATTCACCACGTAAATTTACTTGCATTAATTGGCAAACTTCATCATAAGCAATATTTTGGCTCAGCAGATAATGTAACTTAGTTAAGGTTGCTTCTAAGGTCATATCATGACCGCTAATAACGCCCACTTGACTAAGTGCATTTCCTGTTGCATACCCTGACATATTAACGGTACCTTTGATACATTGACTACAATTTATCACTATAATCTTTTGCTGTTTTGCTTGTGCTAAACAAGCAAGTAGGGCTTCATCTTGTGGCGCATTGCCAACACCGTAACTACGCAATATTAATGCTTTAACGGGTTGTCTAATCGAGTTATTAATCACATCACTACTAATACCAGGGTATAGGTGAACGACACCAATGGGTTGGGGGGTGATATTGCGAACAGTAACCCTTTGCGTTAGCTCAACACAAGGTGCTATTTGTCCTGCGATTATATTTATATTTATGCCTGCTTCAAGTAGCGGTGGCATATTGGGCGAATCAAAGGCATTAAAGCCATCTGCGTAGGCTTTAATAGAACGATTACCGCGATACAGCTTATTATTGAAAAATAATCCGACTTCATTGATTGGGTAATTAGCCGCAATATATAGGGCATTTAACACATTCACTTGGCCATCAGAGCGTAATTGGCTTAAAGGAATTTGCGAGCCAGTTACTATAATTGGCTTGTTCAAATTCTCAAACATGAATGATAATGCTGAACTGGTATAAGCCATGGTATCTGTACCATGTAAAACTACAAAACCATCATAGTCATCGTAGTGTGCTTTAATATCATCAGCGATGCGTTGCCAATCAATTGGCGTCATATTTGATGAATCAATTAATGGTTGATATTCGTTAATAGTAAACTCTGGCATTTCATTTCGGTGAAACTCAGGTAACGCATTTATTGAATCTGTTAAATGACCTTCAACGGGTACAAAACCGTCACTACTTTCTTTCATGCCTATAGTGCCACCAGTATAAGCGACATAGATACGTTTTTTCATATAGTTATCCATTTTTTTATTATGTTTTCATTATTGGACACTACAGGCAAGGCATAATGTGTACATACCTTGTGGGTCATTAAATTGATTCATTTTTGAAAACTCAGCTTGCAGTAAGTTAATAAACTGTGTCATCGGTTTTGTGTTTACGTTGCTAAAAGGAGTTAAATCGTTAGCCGAAGTATGATCCCCAAAACCAAAACTAGTAAGCTCATAAGATTGTGCTTGCCCGATTAATTTTTTGATAAACTTATTGCGTGAAGAAGGCTCTTTTTCAATTAATAACGTGTCATATTTATCAAGCTTGGCTAATTTTGCTGCAGCAACAATCGCATCGGTTAAATTACCTAGTTCATCAACTAAACCGAGATCTTTTGCTTTTTTACCTGACCATACTCTACCTTGAGCAACCGTATCAACTTGCGCTAAAGTCATGTTTCGATTTGTCGCTACTAAGCTTATAAAGTCTTGATAACCTTTATTGATACTTAGTTGAAATAATTGTGACATACCTTCAGTCAATGGCTGAGTAGGGCCGAAACCTGCGATATCGGTAGTACCAACGCCATCGGTATGAATGCCGAGTTTACTTAATGAGTCTTCAAAGGTCATCATCATGCCAAAAATACCAATAGAGCCAGTAATTGTCGATGGCGCGGCATAAATTTTATCGGCAGGCGCTGAAATCCAATAACCACCAGAAGCGGCATAAGTTCCCATGGAAGCAACAACAGGTTTTCCTGCTGCTTTTAATAACTCTACTTCTTGACGGATTATTTCTGAAGCAAAAGCACTACCTCCTGGGCTATCAACACGTAATACTACCGCCTTTACTTTGTCATTGGTGCGAGCTTTACGAAGCAATTCTGCGGTTGAATCACCACCAATGGTGCCCGGTTTCTGTGTGCCGTTTAAAATTGTACCTTTAGCGACAATAACCGCAACTTTACTTTTTGATTCACTTTCTGGAGGCATAATTAAAGTAGTTGCTGCTAAGTAATCACTAAAACCAATATGGTTAAAGCTATTACCTTTTTTGTTTTTACCCACTATATCAATTAAGTCATTGCGCATTTTTGCACGTGTTTTTAATTGATCGACCCAATTATTTGTCAGTGCGTAATTAGCAAAACTGCTGTTGGCTTTAGTGAATTTACTCAACAAATCAGTCATCTTATCATCAAAATTATTCGTGCTAAAACCTCTTTGCTTCGCGACATCTTCCTTATATTGTTGCCACAAATCATTTAACCATAATTCATTTGCTTCTTTTGCATTTGCAGACATATCATCACGCAAAAAAGGTTCTACAGCAGATTTAAAAGTACCTACACGAAAAATATGTTGATTAATAGCAAGTTTTTCCAATGCTGATTTGAAGTACATTTGGTATCGACCATAACCATCAAGTAACATAAAACCTTGAGGATTGAGCCATATGTCATCTGCATGGCTAACGAGGTAATATTGATCTTGTGAAAAGTGATCGCCTAAAGCAATAATTTTTTTACCTGAACTTTTGAAATCTATTAACGCAGCACCAATATCTTGTAACTTAGTTAAACCTGCAGATTTTAAGCCTTGAAGTTGTAAGACTAATAACTGTACCCGATCATCATTTTTTGCTTTGGCAATCACGTTTAACACATCAGCTAATAACACTTCAGGTTTATCATCTTTTTCGTCTAGTGCTTCCAGTAAAAAAGCATCCATCGGGTTTATTTCACGCTTTTGCTCGACCAAGTCACCCACTAAATTCAACACTAAGGCCGATCCATTGGGTACAATAACTTGCTCCGAATCACTACCCAGCATGGCGATAAAGCCTATAAAAAGCACAACAAAAATCATGTTCAAAACAATTGAACGTGTTAGGGTAAATAAACTCCAGACGCCTAATATTATGCGTTTAAATAGGTTTACTAATTTACTCATAAAAATTATCTATAAATACTAATTAAAGGATTAGTATTATATTAACCTATACAGGTTTAAGTTTGACTATTAGATTGTAAATAAATGAGTCTTTTTTTACTGGATGTTGAAAATGTTTCCTATAGTATATTAACGTTTAAATTCTCGCTGAATAATCTATTCATTACTTCAATCGGTATTAATGAAAGTATTTTAGTGTTTACTTGTTCTTATATTCTAGAACCTACAAATGTAATTCAATTGAGACCTACTACAATGTCTTTACTGTTATCAATCTACAACAATTTTTTAAATAAACTGCCGAACTTTGATGGCGTGCCTGCCTTATTGATACGCTTATACCTTGCTCCTATTTTCATTATGGCTGGGTATAGTAAAACTCAACTGTTGAATGAAGAAGTTTCAGGTATCGCATCTTTTATGGCTGATCCTAATATAATAGCCTGGTTTGGTAATAGTGACTGGGGTTTAGGTTTACCATTTCCTGCGTTATTAGCAAACTTAGTAATACTAGTCGAATTTTTTGGTGGTTGGTTGCTACTTGCTGGAGCGCTAACAAGGTTAATTTCTATTCCATTAATGTTTACCATGATCATGGCTGCAAGCACAGTGCATGCCCCCAACGGTTGGTTTGCCATAACGCCAACTAACCCTGATATTAGTGCCGCTAAAATGATGACTTGGATTGGTTTTGAACAAGCTGAAGCTAGTTTAGAGAATAGTGTGCAAACAGGAGAACGTTTAGAAAAAATGCGTGACATACTCGAAAACAATGGCAATACCGATTGGTTATATGAGAAAGGAAATATTGTTGTACTTAATAATGGCATTGAATTTTCGGCCACTTATTTTATCATGTTACTTGCTTTATTCTTCATTGGCGCAGGGCGATACACCAGTGTCGACTATTATATTTCAAGAAGGCTTATGCCTAGCAATAAGCGTATTTTTAAATAAGTTAAAGCAGGTTAGTTGTGTTGGCTAACCTGCTTTATCTCTTTAACTGCTAGGGCTGTCTTTAATTGCTCTTTTAATCTGTATCTTATTAATCAACAGTTCACCCCAGTGATATATGGCTAGTCCCAATATTACAAAAAAGGCTCCTAAAAGTATTTTATTTGTAATCACTTCATTGTTAAACATCACGCCTAAAGATAGTGCTATTACTGGTGTTATTAGGGTAATTAGCGCTACGGTACTTGGTGTCAGTTTTTGTAATACAAAAAAGTAAGCAAAAAACCCAATTAATGAACCAAACACCCCCAAATATATGGTTGACCAAATAGCTCTTGATTGCCAACCACTGATATCTAAACTGCCATCAAGGAGTAACCAGTTTCCAATAAATAAAGGTAATGAAACAGTTAAAGCACCAACCGTTGTTGATAACGGGTGAATAGCTAAGGATATGCTTTTTACTAATACGCCACTTAAACTAAAAAGAAAGACAGCCGTTAATACAAAAATCAAACCATAAATACTGTCACCTTTAAATGAAAACTTATCAGCACAAACCAAAGCCAAACCAACAAAAGATAACAACATAGATAATTTTCGCACAGTAGATATTTTTGGCTCAGCTAAAATTCTTCTTGCCATTATTGCTGAGAAGACAGGTGCTAAACCGAAGGCAAGAGATAAAATACCTGACGATAAATAACCAGCAGCTAAATACGAAAAGGACATACCGCCAAAAATTCCTAAAGCAGAGAAACTATATAAACGAATTGCTTGTTTATGCCATGGTAATTCAATTTTACTGATAAAAATGATCAAGCTACCAAGTACCACCGCAATAAGCATGCGCAATAAAACAGCCAGAGTCGGATTGATTGTTTCACTACTCCACACAATTCCCAAAGGTGTGGTAGACCAAATTAATAACACTGTAAAATAAGCAACCGGCACTTGCATTTTTATATTCCTTATATCTTTTCATTGGTTGCAGAATATTTTGACGAACATTTATTTTGATGTAAAAAAAAGCCGCAAAAGGTAAATTCTGCGGCTTAGAAATTGTACTTAGTTAGTTTTGTAATTTGCTAACTTGAACGCTCCGCATAAATTGGCCACAGTTGAATGACCTGACTCTGCCAACATATAGTTGTTAGAGTTAAGCGTCGATTGAGCACTAAATTATGATTTGATGTAAAAGCGTTGTTCATTAATTTCTCTTTTATACTGACTTAGCTTGTGTTTTTAATTAACTGAATAAGCGAACGATTATATTGCTGTTAACAATAAGTTAAGTCAAGTTATAAATCGTGAATTTAAGTAATATATTTGAGTGCGTGACACGCCAGTTAGTTATACACTTATATCATATCTATTTAGAATAAATAAACACCATGACCAGTATTGAATTGCTATTACAGCGCCAATCAACACCTTTATTATCATCGCCCGCTCCAAATAATGATGATTTAGAACAAATTTTAGCAGCAGGCATGCGAGTACCGGATCATGCTTGCTTACAACCTTGGCATTTTACCGTAGTAACAGGGAATGGTTTACAGCGATTTAGTGATTTATTGGTACAAAGTAGTGATACCCAAAGTGCGAACTTAATTAAAATAGCCAAAATGCCTTTCAGAGCGCCTATGATTATTGTTGTCAGTACAGCGTTTGTTCAACACGAAAAAGTGCCAACCCAAGAGCAATTAATTACCGCAGGTTGTAGTGCTCATGCTATGCAAATGGCAGCCGTAGCACTCGGTTATGGGGCTATGTGGCGAACAGGTGAACTAGCTTATAATACTAAAGTTAAACAAGGGTTTTCTATAAAAGATCATGATGAAATTGTTGGTTTTTTGTATATAGGAACGTCTTGTAAAGAGCAGGTACTGAAAGCGTCTAAGTCTTTTGAAAATAAAGTGAGTTATTGGGAATAAGTAAGTAGTTTTCAATAAAGAAACTTGAAGTGTAGAAAACATTAAACAATTAAAATGTAGGTCGACGTTTATTCTGGCAAACATGTCGAACAAAGCAATACGACCTACATTAATATCTAATCAATAACGATTAAAAATCAGCGTTATTTGGCGTTCTTGGGAATGGGATCACGTCACGAACGTTTTGCATACCCGTAGCATAAGCGACTAAACGCTCAAAACCTAAACCAAAACCTGAGTGAGGTACGGTACCGTAACGACGTAAATCGCGATACCAACTATAATCTGCTGTATCTAATCCCATTTCTTCTAAGCGACTATCTAAAACATCAAGACGTTCTTCACGTTGACTGCCACCAATAATTTCACCTATACCTGGTGCTAAAATATCCATAGCGGCAACTGTTTTACCATCATCATTTAAACGCATATAGAAAGATTTAATGTCTTTAGGGTAATTTTGCAAAACTACTGGACCATTAAAGTGTTCTTCTGCTAAATAACGTTCATGTTCAGAATTTAAATCGACACCCCATGAAACAGGATTTTCAAATTTCTTACCACAATTCTCTAAAATGGTAATGGCATCAGTATAATCTAAACGCACAAAATCTGTTTCAATTACTGAGTTCAACCGTTCAACAACAGTTTTATCAACACGTTGTTGGAAGAAGGCAATATCGTCGCTACGTTCTTCTAAAACCGCTTTAAACACATATTTTAGCATTTCTTCAGCTAAATCTGCTGCATCAGATAAGTCAGCGAAAGCAATCTCAGGTTCAACCATCCAAAACTCAGCTAAGTGACGAGAAGTATTAGAGTTTTCAGCTCTAAAAGTAGGGCCAAATGTATATACTTTTGATAACGCGTTACAATATGTTTCAACATTTAACTGACCAGAAACCGTTAAAAATGTTTCTTTACCAAAGAAGTCTTGGTTGTAATCAACTTTACCTTCATCGTTACGTGGCAAGTTTTCCATATCCAAAGTACTAACACGGAACATCTCACCAGCGCCTTCACAATCACTTCCCGTTATAAGTGGTGTACTGATCCAGAAATAACCTTTTGAATGTAAGAAGCGGTGAATAGCTTGAGCTAAACAGTTACGAACGCGTGTTACCGCACCACCAATGTTAGTTCGGGCACGTAAATGTGCTTGTTCACGTAAAAACTCAATACTATGGCGCTTTGCTGCCATAGGATAAGTATCGGGGTCTTCAACAAAACCTAACACTTCAACAGCTGTTGCTTGAATTTCAAAAGATTGCCCTTTACCTGGAGACTCAACTAAAATACCTGTGACTTTAACTGAACAACCAGTGGTAAGTTTAAGAACCTCTTCTTGATAATTATTAAGCTCACTCGGTACGATAGCTTGGATGGCATCAAAACATGAGCCGTCGTGAATAGCTAAAAAAGAAATACCTGCTTTAGAGTCGCGGCGAGTTCTAATCCAACCATGTACGGTAATAGTTTCATCAACAGGGTACTGACCTGCTAATACATCAGTAATTGCTATAACTGACATGTAATAACCTCTTATATTTATATCAAATTTGCTGAATTTTTTAAGGTGGTTATGTTACCGTGACTTTTATGTTTAACAAGTAAAACTTGTTAAATTAATAAACAATAATGTAAAAAGTTACTCTATAAGGTCAAAAAGACCTATATCTGGATAAAAGCGCATGAAATCAGCTCAAGCAACTAAGATAAAAGGGCGACGAAAATTCAATGATTTTTGGTTTTATCTAGCAAAAATATTAATGTTACTAAGTTGGATAATGTTTATATTTGCTTTAGCAATGTCATTTTATGCTGCGCCAGAGAAAAGTTATGGTGTGGTACGTTATCATGATATTGAAATTAGACAGTTTTGGTTAACACCCTTAACAGGTTATTTATATCTTGTTATATGGTGTAGTGCTGCGGGTAGTTATGCATCAATGTTGGTAGAGAAATATAGAAGTAGAAGGCAAAATGATAATACTCATTACAATTTATACTTTCTACTAATAATCAATCTCATTTGGCTTTCTGTTATTTTAAATCATACACTCAACGTATTAGCTAAATAACCTGAACTCTGCTTAATAAATGTTTCTCTAGCAGCTATTTTTATTAACTTCTACGTTAAATTCGTTTGCAATAGGCTAGCTATTGACGCGCAAATTTTCCTTGAATTAAGTAAAAATATCAAACTAGAGATATCAAAGTAATTTAATCTATATATTTCAATAGTGTAACTATCTCTTAAACAAAGCTCAGGTTAAATAAAACAATCATCTTCATCTAACACAATTGAAATAGCATTAACTAATGTAGTTAATTGCTCAGCATTAATAATCAGTGGTGGAATAATATAGATAAGAGTACCAAAAGGGCGGATCCAGACACCTAGTTCGACAAAGCGTTTTTGTATTACAGCTACGTTTACCGCTTGCAAACATTCAATTGCCCCAATAGAGCCTAATACACGGGCATCTTTTACTCTAATATTTGCTTTTAAAGGAAGTAATACATCGTTTAATTTATTTTCAATGGTTTGCACCTGCACTTGCCAGTTATTATCAAACAATAAATCAATACTTGCGTTAGCGACTGCACAAGCGAGTGCATTTCCCATAAAGGTAGGTCCATGCATAAAGCATCCTGCTTCTCCATTACTAATCATATTAGCAATATCACTTGTGCATAACGTAGCAGCAAGTGACATGTATCCGCCGGTAAGCGTTTTACCAAGGCATATAATATCAGGGCTAATGTCAGCCCACTCGCAAGCAAATAGTTTTCCCGTTCGGCCAAACCCTGTGGCAATTTCATCAACAATAAGCAAAACATTATATTGGTCACATAGTTGTCGACAAGTTTTCAAATACTGAGGGTGATAAAAACGCATACCACCTGTACCTTGTACAATTGGCTCAATAATAAAGGCAGCTAATTCATGATGATGTTGTTTGAATAGTTGGGTGAGTTCCTTCGTGTCATCACTATGCCAATGTTCACCAAATTTAATAGTAGGTGCAGGCGCAAAATAGTTTTGCATTAATACTTGCTCAAAAATTTGATGCATACCCGTAACAGGGTCACATACAGACATCGCTGCAAAAGTATCACCATGGTAACCATTCTTAACGGTGAGTAATTTAGTTTTTGTTAATGGGATATTTTCTTGGTGGGCTTTACTATGCCAATACTGCAATGCCATTTTCATGGCCACTTCGACAGAAACCGAACCCGAATCGCAAAGAAATACTTTGTCTAAACCTTGCGGTGTCAACGCTATTAACTTTTCACATAATGTTATTGCGCTAGGATGTGTTAAACCACCAAACATAACATGCGACATTTTGGTTGATTGCTCAAGCAATGCTGAATTTAATTTAGGATGATTATAACCATGCAGCACAGACCACCAAGATGACATGCCATCTATAAGTGATTCACCACTAGCAAGGTTTATGTGCACGCCGTTAGCACTTTTTACCAAATAAGAAGGTAGGGGCGATGACATGGAAGTGTATGGATGCCACACATGTTCTTTATCAAATTGCAGTAAATTAGCGTTAATTTCTTCAGACACAACGCTCTGTGTGTGTTTTTCACTCATATGTAAACCATAAACCGTTTTTGTTGTTGACATTAAGGCGGTGAACGCTAGACTACCCGTTAAATTATATAGATGCAAACGAGTATTATGTCTTTAGCTTCAGTAGAAACAACCAAAGAAAACGTGTCAACAAATGAAAATTCATCTGTTCGACATAATTGGAATATTAAAGAGGTAAAAGCCTTATTTGATTTACCTTTTAATGACTTAATGTTTCAAGCTCAAACAATTCATCGTCAACATTTTAATGCCAATGAAGTACAGGTGAGTACATTATTGTCTATTAAAACCGGTGCCTGTCCTGAGGATTGTAAATATTGCTCGCAAAGTGCTCGAAATAAAACAGATTTAGAGAAAGAACGTTTACTCGAAGTAGAAAAAGTATTAGAAGCCGCGCAAAAAGCTAAAGCAATGGGCTCTACACGTTTTTGTATGGGGGCCGCTTGGCGTAACCCCAAAGCACGTGATATGCCTATTGTACTTGATATGATTAAAGGTGTTAAAGCCTTGGGAATGGAATCTTGTATGACTTTAGGTATGCTAGATGAAAAACAAGCTGAACAGTTACAAGATGCTGGTCTAGATTATTATAACCATAACCTAGATACTTCACCTGAGCATTATAATCAAATCATCACCACTCGTACCTTTCAAGATAGATTAGACACTATAACTAATGTACGAAGTGCAGGCATGAAAGTGTGTAGTGGCGGTATTGTGGGTTTAGGTGAAAAAGCGGTGGACAGATCTTCTTTATTGATACAATTAGCAAACTTACCACAGCAGCCTGAAAGTGTGCCTATTAACATGTTAGTGAAAGTTGAAGGTACTCCGCTAGCGGATGTTGACGATTTAGAAAGTTTTGATTTTATTCGTTGTATTGCTGTTGCACGTATTATGATGCCAAAATCTCATGTGCGCTTGTCTGCAGGTCGTTCAGCAATGAATGAACAAATGCAATCTCTGTGCTTTCTTGCTGGCGCGAATTCAATCTTTTATGGTTGTAAATTATTGACAGCTGAAAACCCTGAAACAGATACTGATACTCAACTATTTAAAAAGTTAGGTATTAACACTGAGACTGTTGTTGATGAAAGTGCGTCACAAGATAAAGTACTGACAACGTCTTTAGTCAATGAGCAACACAAAGACTTATTTTACGACGCTGCCCATTAATAAGAAATAATATCACAATGGCATTTGACTTTATAACTGGGCAACTTACCGCGCAAAAATCACAAGATCGATATCGACAACGTGTTTGTTTACAAACAGCGGAAAATTTAGCGCAGCAACAAGGTACTCAAATACTTGTCGATGGTAAACCCTATATAAATTTTTCTTCAAATGATTATTTAGGGTTAAATAATCACGAAGACATAAATAAAGCGATGCAAGAAGGTGTTGCAAGGTTTGGTTTATGTGCAAGTGCTTCAAGTTTAGTGACAGGTTTTCATTATGCACATAAAGCCTTAGAAGATAAGATTTGCGAGTGGATAAATAAACCTCGCTGCTTAATTTTTACCAGTGGTTTTTCAGCAAATGTTGCATTATTTCAGACATTAAGCCAAGAAACGGGACAAGATAGAGCCAGTTTTTTTCTTGATAAACTATCCCACGCTTCGATGATTGATGGCGCTTTTTCAAGTAAGGCTAAAGTAAAACGTTTTGCTCATAATAATACCGAGCAATTAGTGCAGTTATTATCTAATTCTGATGGTCAAAATAAGCTGATCGCTTCTGAAGGAGTCTTCAGTATGGATGGCGATCAAGCTAAACTTATTGAACTATCCAGCGTAGCCAAAAATAACAATGCTTGGCTTTATCTTGATGATGCTCATAGTATCGGCGTTATTGGTGACCATGGCCAAGGTAGCGCCAGTGTATTAACTGACAATAATCAAGCAAGCATTACTATGGCAACCTTTGGTAAAGCGATTGCCACTAGTGGCGCTTTTTTAGCTTGTGATGAAAATGTGCATGATTATTTAATTAATTTTGCTAGGCACTATATCTACTCAACCGCAATTTCTCCAGCACTTGCTTGGGCAACAATAAAAAGTATTGAACTTATTCAAGAGGAGCAATGGCGACGTGACAAAATTACCGAACTAAGTGCTTTGTTCATTAAATTACTCGATCCGAGCATTGAGGTAATACCATCAGCATCTTCAATTCATGCGATAATTATTGGTGATGAACAAAAAGCTCTCAATGTTAGTAAAGAATTAAAAAATCAAGGGATCTGGCTGACAGCAATACGTCCACCAACGGTTTTAGTTGGTAGCTCTAGGTTACGCGTAACTATTTGTGCAAGTCATAACTGTAGTGATATCAACTATCTAGTTAGTTGTTTAAACAAAGCACTTTGTAAATAAAGGTAGGGATAGTCTTCATGACTCCAACAGTGCAGCATCAAGAAAACAAAGTAAAAATAGCACAAAGTTTTGGCTCTGCCAGCCGATCTTACGATGTGTCAGCCAGATTACAGCGGTTTTCCGGTAAACACTTAATGCCGTGGTTGCCCAATAGAAATGATCTCACAGTGCTAGATTTAGGATCAGGTACAGGTTTTTTTACCGACTTACTTGCGAGTTCTTATGCTCAAGTTATTGGCTTAGACCTATCAAAAGGTATGCTTCATTTTGCTCAAGAAAATCGTCATAAAGATATTACTTGGCTTGAGGCAGATGTTCATAAAATTCCCTTGCAAGATGAAAGTGTAGACTTTATCTATTCAAACCTTGTCATTCAATGGTGCGATCCACTTGATGAAGCTATTACTGAGATGTTGCGTGTATTAAAACCAGGCGGCTTGATCATATTTACCACCTTAGTTGATGGTACCTTGCATGAGTTAAAATCATCATGGCGACAAGTTGATGATGATCAGCATGTAATTGACTTTAAAGCCGAGAGTGAAATAAATGAGTTTTTCAATACTGACGCCTCAAGTATCTTAGAGCATAAATGCCAAGACATCGTTCTTGAATATCAAAATGTGATTCATTTAGCACGTGAGCTTAAGGGCTTAGGCGCTAATCATTTGCCTAAAAAACGTAACCGTGGCCTATCAGGTAAAGACAAATGGTTTGCTATGACTGAACATTACCAAGATTTTCTTGAGCCTAGAGGCATATATCCGGCTACTTACCGCTTATATTCAGGTCTTGTTACTAAGTTGAATAATTAAATTACCTAGTTGAGCTAAAAAATAAATATGAAATGTTTTTTTATTACCGCTACTGACACTGATGCAGGAAAAACCTTTATTGCTAGTGCGCTTACCCAAGCATTAATTAATGCTGGTAAAAAAGTAGCTGTTTATAAGCCGATCTCCGCGGGTTGTCAGCAAGTAGGTGAACTACTAGTTAATGAAGATGCTCAACTACTAAGTCAATTTAGTAATTGTAAGCAAAGCATTAGTGATATAAACCCAATTGCTTTTGAAGAAGCAATTGCCCCTCATATTGCCGCTAAAAATGAAAACAGAGAAATATCTATTGATGAAATTTCACAAGGTTTCAGTAAAGTAACGTCATTAAAAGCAGAGGTTACCATCACTGAAGGAGCAGGTGGTTGGCGTTTACCAATATACATAAACAATGATAAGAAAATAGGTGTAAAGAAACATATTTTTCTTTCTGATTTCGCTCAAGAGACTAAGCAAGAAGTTATCTTAGTGGTAAACATGAAACTGGGCTGCTTAAATCATGCATTATTAACTTACCAAGCGATAATAGCTGATGGTTTACACTGTATTGCTTGGGTTGCAAACACTGCCAGTGAATTAACAATGCCTTGTTTAAATGAAAATATAGCATCATTAGAACAACTTTTACCTATGCCAAAAATTGCTCAACTTGATTTTTATAATGAGCCAAACATGAGTTTGATTGACAAGGTTAATGCCGCTGCAAATAAAATAGAATTAGCTCATATACTTTAAGGTATTAACTTTAAAACTAAAATGAACATTCTATATAGTGAGTTTTTCACCCTTACAATTCATTTAAATACAGATTTATTTCCCCAATTCTACCAAGCAAGCACTCGCAATAAAACCTGAACGAGTTTTATAAGCCAAACTTTTACTAACTCTCTCATCAATTTGTTTTATTAGTAATTCAGGTAAGGTGACATTGATCTTATGGCTTTTTCCTAAATAGGCTGTTATATCAATATCGACAATTGCCCAGAAAGCCTGCAAATAAGTATGCGGATTTTCAATCATATATTGCTGCCTATGTTTTTCAATACTCAACGCTGATGGAATTTTCTCACCGTACTCTGCCAAGATTGCTAAGTGAGACTTAATACTTTGGCTTATTTTTTCTAATCCTAAATCTATTGAATCTACGTTAACACAGCAACCGGGTAGGTCAGGTACTAACACTTTATACACGCCATCGTTTCTCTCTGAAAAGAAGACAATTGCATACTTCATATTTTATCCTTTTATAAATAAAGCCAACAAGCCAACTATAACCCCAGAAACCCTACGGGTCAAGCGAAGTATAACCCTGGCAACCCCAAGCAGCTCGCGTAAGATAACCCTGGTAACTCTACAGCGAGTTACAATGTTAACCCTGGTAACTCCTTGGTGGGATGGAGTGAATGTTTACTTCGGTTAAAGGCCTTTAATATATGAGAATGAGTTATTGGTTACAGAATTTATTACAGATTGTATTTTATTCAAGCGATGAAACATTCAAGCGTTAAATAAATACTACTAGAGTTAGTTTTTAATATGGCAGATTGAAAAATTGATCATTATAATAAAGATATATACCCGTTCAACCTGAAGATGCATGAGTCAACGCTGTTAAAATCTTTCAAAAAAATGAGCGGTTTTCTTCATATAAATAGAGATGATAAGCCGAATTAGACGAAGGGTTTGCTTATAGAAACGCATTAAGGAGTTTTATGAAAGAGCTTATTCATTCCAACCCTGAGCTACTTATTACTGTTGTTGGTATAGGTGGTTGTGGTTGTAATACCATTAATATGTTGTATGAAAATGGTTTGTCGCAGCAAGTAAATTTAATTGCTGTTAATACCGATCTTGCTGCCTTAAATACTCTGCAAGTTGAGAACAGAATACTAATAGGCGAAAATTTAACTAACGGTTATGGAGCTGGCTCTAACCCTGAAATAGGTTTAAAAGCTGCCCAAGAAAGTGAAGAGCTATTAACTAATGCTATAAAAAATAGTGATATTGTTATTATTACTGCTGGCTTTGGTGGTGGTACTGGTACCGGTGCTAGTCCCTTGGTTGCACGTATTTCCCGTGAGTTGAATATTAACTGTTTGGCTATTGTCACTTTGCCGTTTGAGTCTGAAGGTAAACTAAGAATGGACTTTGCCTTGCAGGGAATTTCTGATATTAAAGCTCCTATTCATGCCTACATTACGTTGTCCAACGATTTGCTTTTAAAAGGTTTAGGTAAAAGTGTTGGTTTATTTTCTGCATTTAATCAAAGCAACGAAGTGTTGAAAAACCTACTGGTGTCTTTAGTGCAAATGTTAACTGAAACTGGTTATGTGAATGTAGATAAAAATGATTTTTCTAGCATATTATCTTATGAAGGTGAATCGATTTTAGGTGTCGGAAAAGCAGAAACAGAGGAGTTAGCGTTTGATGCATTAGATCAAGCACTCAATAATCCTTTAGTCTCGATTGCAAATATTGATACAGCGAAAGGCATTATTTTCCAATTGTTTTGTAAATCTGAGCCTAAGCTTGCTACCTATAATGGTTTGATTGATCACATTAGAGAAAAAATCACTAACAAATCAGTACTTATTGTACCTGGCGTAACCTTAGATCCAAACTTATCATCAGAAATTGAAATTCTGATAGTCGCTTCAGGTATAGCTTCACTTAGTGATCAAGACGACTCAATTGATGATAATTCTATTTATAATGAGTTAACTGAAAATGTTGGCAAAGAACAAAGCTATACTGATATACCGGCAATCACCAGAAAGCTAAGAGCAACTAAACCTATTGGGGTAAATAATGTATAAAAAGGTATTAAAGTTTTGGTTTGAAGAACTTAGTCCGCAACAGTGGTGGGAAAAAGATAATGCGCTAGATAAACGTATTCAAGAAATGTTTGAAGGTATTCATCAACGAGCTAGTCAGTGTGAGTTGTATGGGTGGCGTAATACTGCGAAAGGCAGGCTAGCAGAAATTATTGTATTGGATCAATTTTCAAGAAATATGTATCGAGCTACACCCCAATCATTTGCACAAGACTCATTAGCTCTCGCTTTATCTCAACAGGCAATCGCTGACGGAGCGGATAAAGAGCTCAATACAATAGAGCGTAGTTTTCTCTATATGCCTTTTATGCACAGTGAATCCTTGATTATCCATCAACAAGCTTCCATATTATATAAAGCAAATGGCATCGATAGTAATTATCAATTTGAATTAAAGCACTTGGAAATCATTGAGAAATTTGGCAGATATCCACATCGTAATAAAATATTAAATAGGCAATCAAGTGCAGAAGAAACAGAATTCTTAAGCCAGCCTAATTCATCCTTTTAATAAACATATCAAGTAAAAAATCATTATGGCAAAGCCGAATAAAAAAGGCCCAACGAAAACCGTCGATATTTTTTGTAAGGCATGTAATGCACCTTTGTTTAAATACCGCAAAGGCGGTAAGGGCGCTTTGGTAAAATGTTTTAAAGAACGCATTAGCCAAGATTATACATTAACAGCTTGTATTTGCCCAAAATGCAAAAAGGTGTTTGCTAGAGAAACACTGGTAAAAGGTACACCTGCTTATAAAATTATTGGCGGTAAAGTTTGGTTCAAATAAGCTCGCCATCATTTACAGCGACATAGTTACATTACCCAATAACTTTTGTTAAAAACACACTAAATGGATCGTTTTGGTAATTGGAAAATGGCTCACATTCTTCAAAACCAAAACTTTTATATAACTTGTGAGCTGGAATAAATACATTCATTGTGCCTGTCTCTAAACTTACTCTTTCAAAACGTTGCTCTTTGGCTATTGCTAGCATGTAAGTTAGTAATTTGGCCGCCACACCCTTTCTTAAAAATGATGACGAAGTACGCATTGACTTAAGTTCTACATGTTTATCACTAAGCTTTTTAAAAGCACAACAACCAGCTAATTTACCATCAATCCAAGCGGTTAGAAAGGTAACGTTAGGTGCTTTCAATGAAGATAAATTAAGCGCATGAACGCTTTCAGGTGGGGAATGTTTTAACATATCATCATGATGCGCTTGCAGTAGTTGTTTAACCTCGATACTTTCTAGATCGTCTATTTGTATTTTCATTATTTCCAATGTGTCGTACCTTTGTTTTTCTATCTTAATGTATGTATTCTACTAGCCAAATACTAGTTTTATAATGTGCTATCTAAAATAGAGTGCAGCTGTTCTATATTTTTATATCCATGCATCAGGGAGTAATTGTTACCTTTAACTATCATGACCGCAGGGAAGCCTCTAAAGGTAAGTTGCTCACCTTCATTATCATACAGATCATCAAAAACAAAAGTAGAAAGTGCAAAGTTAATTGTTTCCTTGACCGGAATAAAGCGTTCATTTAACACCTTAGCTAGGGCTGGATTAGTAAAAACTTCTTTTTCCATCGTGGCGCAGGTCGTACAGAATCGCATTTTGGCAAACACAAAAATAGGTTTATCTGAATTCATAGCACGAGCTTCTTTGTAATTATGCCATTTAACCTCAGCTGTATATAAAGATGGTGAAATTGCAGCATACAAACTTGGTAATAAAATGATAGCAGCAATTAATGCGATAAAGGTTTTATTCATTGAGTATCCAAATGTATAACAACATGATGAGTATAGACCCGCAAGAGCTTCATATACTTTCAATTTACTTATGGAACGCCTACAATGCGCGCTTTGTTATCGATGTTGTTTAGGTAGATACTGAAATGAAAATTGAAGAAATAATGAATAGTAATGTGATTTGTATAGATTTAGATGAAAAACTATCTGTTGTGAGGGAATTATTTATTAAACAAAAATTCCATCACTTAATGGTTACAGATAAAAATAATGTTCTTGTCGCTGTCATTTCTGAAAGAGATTATTTTAAAGCTACAAACTCTAATCTGGAGTTACCTGCTGCTAATGAAAAAGATTTGGCTATGTTAAACAAACGAGTGCATCAAATTGTTACGAAAAAACTAGTGGCAATTAAACAATTTACACCTTTTAGTGAAGCGATAAAGGTATTTCATGACACGGGCGTGTCTTGTCTTCCTGTAATCAATAGCAAGAATAAGCCCGTAGGAATTCTAACATGGCGAGATATTATTACCTGGCTATATAGTAAAGTTAACTCACCTAAAGCATAATGTTTATGCTAGGGTTTACTAAAAAAATAGTAGAAATACCAATTCAATTAATTTGCTCTTGTCCTCCAAATAAAGCTCTGAGTGGAAAAAACTTATTTGAATTGGTATAACCTCAGCTAAGCTTATCAAATGCCGATAAACCGAGTTGAGGTTAGCTGAGTATTACTTTACAAGATACTTAGTTAACCAAGTACCAATATCATTGAGCTGCTCTGGCAAGATACTATGCGCCATAAGATAGGTTTTCCATTGAGTGTTGTAACCTTCAACTTTTAACAATTCGTTTGCCATTTTTCCTGATGACATCGGAACAACATCATCAAGCTGACCATGGTGTTGTAATATTGGCGTGTGTTTATTGGTTATACTCAACTGAGTAGGTAACTGATCTTTTATAGGTAAATAACATGATAAAGCCATTATTGCCGCTAATTTTTGTTCAAAACGTAAACCCGTAAATAAACTCATTACGCCGCCTTGACTAAAACCTGCCAAAACAATGTTACTTGTTGCTATACCACTATCAGTTTGCTCTTGAATTAAAGCTCGCACTAAGCTCTCAGATTGAAGTACGCCATCCATATCTGCGCGATTATGTAAATCATCATTTTTAATGTCGTACCAAGAGGGCATCACAAACCCATTGTTGATAGTAACGGCTTGCTCTGGAGCGTGAGGAAACACAAAACGTATCGAATGATCATGTGGCAAATTTAACAGTGGTACCACTGGCGCAAAACCCGCCCCTGAATCACCTAAGCCATGCAGCCAGATCACACAAGAAGTGGCAGTTGTTTTTGGCTCAATCGTAATGCGATCCAGCAATGTCGTATCTTTATGCATTCTATCTCTTTGTTTTGGATGTTTTCTTATGTCGTCTAATATACGCTAATTAGTTTTAAAACAGGAATACTTATATGTTTTAATCTTCACAAGAACATTTTATTTGGCTGGTATAGTCGCTAAATGCCGTATAATGTCTTTATAGATAATACCAACTATTTTAAACAATGAGTCCTATAAAGGTTAGTAACAAATGATCAGCTCAAAAACAACTGCTATGATTTGTCATGGCTTGGCAATTTCTCCCATGTTAGTAGGGGGATTAGTCTATGCCATTAGTAATAGTTATATGAGTTATCATGCCGCAGCAACAAACTATATGTGGCAGGAGCTCGCACCGGGTGTGCAGATATTGTTTCGAGCGATGTTAAATGGGGCGGGTAGTTTAATGTTATTGACCGCACTAACCTTGATATTATTACTGACTATACCCTTTAGGCAAAACCAAAGGTGGAGTTTCTTAGCGATCCCCGTAATTGGCATTTGTGCATTACTAATCACTATCCGTGCAGCAATATTAGTTGATTTAAATACTGCTGCAAATCCACCATGGCTTTGGTTGTTACCTGTGATAGGGCTTTTTGTGATCGGTTTGTTTTTATCTTATAAAAAATGATTAAATAAAAGAGTTACCATTCAAGTCCCATCATTATGCAGCTCAAACCACTGCCAATACCTAGGAAAGCAACCCTGTCATTTTTTTTCAAGAATTTCTGCTCTGTCGCCATAGCTGCAGTTACCGGCAGTGATACCGTTCCCATATTACCGAGAGTGGGAAACGTAATAAAATCTTGTTGATCGCTGATTTTTAGTTGTTCAAGAACATGTTTTCGATTAACCGAGCCAATTTGGTGGCAAATCAGTTTATCAACATCTGATCTTTGCCAACCCGATTCAGCTAGAAAATCCTGCCAAGTCAAATTACCCAAATTCATACCCTTTTTAAGTAGTAATGTCGCATCGGTGGTCATTACTTCTTTAAATAACCCCGGGGCAGTAGGCTCGATCCCCCAACTACAAATTTCAAAGTCAGCTGCTGATGTTCGACTAGTTACTGTTAATAATTTATGTCCTTTGAGTGATTGTTTGCTCTGATTATTAGCAAAAGAACCATCGGTTAATAAAATAGCTGTCGCACCAGAGCCTCCGGTAAGTGTGGCCAGCGTATCAGCAAAAACCGGCATGGTAGGGTGCTCTAATAAATATTTGATACTGCTTTCAACGATGCTATGAGCTGATTCACAAGAAACTATCAAACCGGCTTTAATTTGACCTAACTCAATACGATTGGCTATATCAATAATACCATTCATAGCACCAAGGCAAGCATTGCTAATATCATGAATAACAGTATTACTATTTGCCCCTAGCTTCGCAGCGACTCTACAGGCTGTTGCAGGTTCGTATCCTTCACGGCAAACACCGGTGTAAATAATCGCGCCAATATCGTTAATGTCAAAGTTGGTTTTATTTAGGCACTTTTTAGCTGCAGCAATCGCACCGTCAGAGTAGCGAGAACCTTCATTCCACCAACGACGTTGCTCTATGCCAGTAAAGGCTTTAAGTTGGCCCTTGGGAATGTGAAGGGCTTTGTAGACCGGCTCAAGCCTACGTTCTATTTCTTCGCTAGAAATAATTCGTGGAGCCAACTGATAACTAATATCATCGATAAATACGCGTGCGTATTGCATGTAAGGTGAAAATCCAATAAAAAGATAAATAGGAGGTAGGGGTTACTACAACAGCACCCTAGTAAAGTATTGTCTATATTAGGGTAGCTGGGTGTAAGCTAACTTTTCCCCTACAGATAAATGATTATACCTTAGTATAAGCTTTCCTTCACCCATTACAAAAAACGAATAAGTTTTAAACTGAGTGCTAGTCCTCAATGTAAACTCTATTTCTGCCAGTGGTTTTTGCTTTATAAAGATATTCATCTACTTTACTGATCATGTTGCTCATTTCGATAGAATCGCCAGAAAAGTATTCCAAACCGATTGATACGGTAAACTTTATTTGCTCTCCCTCAAATACTGTTGCAAGACTCTCAACATTACTTCTGATTTTTTCAGCAACTAGTACCGCGTGTTCTTTTGATATTTCAGGTAAGAGGATCATAAATTCTTCTCCACCCCATCGGCAAACGGTATCTACTTTTCGAGTATTATTGATTAAAGTCTTTGAAAAAGCTATTAAAGCGCTATCTCCACATGAGTGTCCATATCTATCATTGATTGATTTGAAGTGGTCAATATCTAACATTAACAGAGAAAAGCCTCGCATGAATCGATTGGCGCGGGTTATTTCTGAATTGAGTAAGTCGATAAAGTATCGGCGATTATATAACTCAGTTAATGGGTCTATTCTCGACGATATAATTAACTCTTTTAATAGTTGGCTTTTTTCAGAAATGTCTCTAACAACCGCGGTATATTCGACATTATCTGAAATACGAATTTTGGAGATTGAAACTTCGATAGGAAACTCACTACCATCCTTTCGCCGTCCTTGAACAGGAGCTCTGGTTTGCATCGGCCTAGAATCAACCTGTGCTCTCTTGAATCCATCTATGTAACCATGATGTTTATCTCGGAATTTTTCAGGTAATATCTTGGTTAGTGGCTGGCCAATTATATCGACTTCATTGTAGCCAAACATTGATTGAGCAGCTTCGTTGAAAAGTTTAATGTTTTGATTTTCATCAATGGTAATTATGCCATCGTATGCATTATTAACCACGGCTGCAAATCGTTTCATCGAGAGGTCTAATTGTCTTTCTAAAATTTTTTTTTCAGTGATCTCTACACAGGTTTGAATTATTCTAAATTTTTCAACTTTTGAGTTTACAATAGGAGATGCTATTGAGCGCCAACACCTTTCTTGCCCTTTGTAGTCAAGCACAATCTCTGTTTCCAAAGCAATGTGCTCAGTCATACAACGTATAAACGCTTCTCTCAGCGGATTGTGAATATATCTAGGAAATATTGACACCAGTGATAGGTTAAGGGCCCCGGTACTTGAACGCCCCATAATCTCTTCATAACGGCTATTGCAACTTACCAGGTTAAAAGCTGTAGACTCTGGTTCGAATTCAAACACCGCAAAGCTAGCACCAATAGCTTCAATTGAGCTTATAAGTGTTTCATGATCACTAAGAAAAAACATTTTATTCTCCACTACAGGGGATTTTTATATCAATCTAGAATTTCTAATCGAGTATTAATAAACAACTAGAATTTTTATTTCACTGATGCGTTAAACAAAAAAGCCACTTAAGAGTTATTTACTTAACTCTATAAGTGGCTTTTTTGTATCTATAATATGGTCGGAGTAGCAAGATTCGAACTTACTTCTAACCGCCTACTATATAGAGCCTTGATGATTTTTAACGGTCTCAGTGTTACTATGAGTGTTACAATAAGTAAAAATCAGTATGAGACTCGAACTGATATAAAAGCATTAGAATAAATCATGCTAATTATTATAACACTAACTTATTCGAGATCTAAGTTGTTTCTGTTTCACTACGTGTGCATGCTGATTTTATAGTCGATTTTAATAAATGTACGACAATTGCAAATCATCGGGTTGACACACTATGTCTTATATCGTATTTTGGAGTTCTAAAAATTGGTTTGCAACTTATTAATTTAAATAGGATTTATGATGAAGCATAAATTCTCGTCATAATATTGAACATTTATGACTGTTAAAAAATACTACTATTCACTTCAAGAAATATCAAATTTACTCGACGTTAGTATTAATGATCTTATGCACTATGGCATAACAGGTCAGTTGGGTATGTGTTTTGATTGGGTATTAATTAAAAATGATTTATCGATAAATAACTTACCATTTAAATTAATACTTGAGTTCAAAGGCGAACCACCAGAATGGTGGCAACCTAATGTTGATAGAGTATTAAATAGTGATCATGTTAATAATCCAATTGAACGTCTTTTTCCTCTTTCAATTGAATTACTATCGGTTATATATAAGCAGGGCTTTATTAAACTTATAAGTGCCTATGATGATTCTTGTGGACTAACCCTCGAAATAGTTAGATTAAATGAAGATGAAAATGTTGAAAATCCAG
>Ga0209292_1001459_pt1 | contig 28819 bp, 20 predicted proteins | sample GOMGulsemesocosm_2_FD_184634 | JGI IMG/M metagenome (GOLD analysis project Ga0209292, IMG submission 184634) | Methane-oxidizing microbial communities from mesocosms in the Gulf of Mexico - GOM9C Gulf of Mexico (SPAdes) (version 2) | ecosystem: Environmental > Aquatic > Marine > Cold seeps... | reverse complement strand
TCCTATGGCTTCCTTCAGACCTCACCGTTAGCCAGTGACGCCCTTGCCATTCAGATTATCTTCCCCTTAGTCGGGGTGATAAGGCATCTTTCAGCCTATCGGATTTGCCAGCTTCGCTGGGCAAACAAAAAAAAGCGAACCATTTCTGGTTCGCTTTTCATTTTTAACTTAGTTAGTCACAATCTTAATTCCAGTCACAAACTTAAATCAGACAGTCACAAATTTAATTACGTGTTCACAGTAGAGAGCGCTAATGAAAAGCGCGTGATAGCTAAAATGACGAGGCATACGTGTGTAAGGGATGAATACCTCGTCAATGTTGCTCTCAATTTGAAAGCAAGTGTATTTTATAAAATGACAAATCTTAAGTGAAGTCAGATTGTATCGGTTAAACCGATAGATAAGGCTTATTTAACGATATATAGATTATTCTCTCTGTCGACATCGCCAGTCATCCGTTCAGCATCAAGCACAATACAACGAATATTCACTTCTCTTTCAAAATTCCATACCAATTTTATTGGGTTAGAGTGCAGTAACCATAATTTTTCCGGCCATGTTTTTAGTAAACTAGTACCATCGTTAAGTATAACTTTAACAACAATAGGGGCAGGAATACCGCCTAAATTACTTAGCTGTAGCCGGATACCTGTTTGAAGCTCTTGCTTGGCTAGTTTCCTCTTATCCTTTTGCTCAAATAGACAAGTTTCCCAATTAAACGTCGACAATTCATTATCATCACTGGTGTAACTATATTGATCTTGTTTATCTGGATTTATGCCTTCAAAACTAGTTCCTAATGGTTTTTCTCTACTAGGGTCAATAACGTTAATTTGCGCTAAGGTAATATTATTAGTGTCATCATCACCGAAATCTACAGCTGAAAGGCTATTTTTGTTGCTTGGTACTAGCTCAATATGATCAATAGCCATATCGACATGTTTATTGGTTTCAAACCAGTGGTACCAAAACCATTTCAGATCCTTACCCGCTTGACTGGTGACAAAATTAGTAAAGTCTTTAAAATATGCCCTTTTCCCCTGCCAAGTAGTAATAAAATCAACTAACACTTGATGAAACTGATTGTCATCTAACAAGGATTGATTAAGCACATTGAAAGCGACTGCCGGAACATGATAATGACTATCTAATTTATTACTAACCTCATCGGCGAATTGATAAGGCGGTGAATAATTATCTTTTTTGCTTGCCTCAAAAACGCGAAAAGGTTTGCCATAAAAGCTTTGAAAGTTAGGATTCCATGCTTGTTCAACAAGGTAGCTCAAATAACTGGTTAGACCTTCATCAAAAAAACCTTGTAACCTTTCATCGGTATTTACCTGCATAGGGAAGTAACTGTGCGCAACCTCATGGATTATGCCGCCAATAACATCATACTTTTCAGTGCGAGAATAGACGGCTTGTTTAGCATTGATGTTGTGATCAGGTCCGCGAAAACCAACAAATTTAATGCCTGGATATTCCATGCTAATACCAGATAAGTTGACAATGCTTAGGGTTTCAAAAGGAAATTCGCCTAGGGTATTCGATAAATACTGCACTGAATGACGCGTAGCAGCTAAGGCATAATGAGCCCATAACCAACGACCATTATCGGGGAAAACAACATTTAGCCGAATAGGCTTTCCTTTAATAACCAGCTTTTGTGACTGCCATAACAAATTATTGCCGGTGGCAAAACTAAAGTCCCTGACATTATTGGCGCTAAAATACCATATTTTATCATTTAATTTGCTGTCTTGCTTTGTCGAAGCAGGAGTCGAAGCAGTTGTTTCAGTGATAAAAACAGGCTCTTCGGCTAAGTTTAGCCATTTATCATATTGTGATGTTGACAGTACCGCTTCCGGGTTTTGTAATTGCCCGGTTGCCATCACTAAATAATCACTCGGAAGGCTAAGTGTTACCTGATAATCTGCTAATTCAAGGCTAAACTCTGCTTCGCCAAGAAAAGGCGTCAATGACCATTTAATTGCTGAGGTATAAGCCACTGCTCGAGGAAACCACTGGGCAAGCCCTAAGAGCATTTTATCCTTTTCAAAGACTTCATAACCACTTCGTGGACGCATAGTATGGGTGCGGTTAACTAAAGTTAAATCCCATTCAAAGGTAAATTTCCGCTGACTATGAGCTTTGATTTCATTAGTTGGTTCAATAAAAAAAAAAGTATCATGCCAGTGTACTTTTAACGGCTTACCTGATTTATCAAATACTTTTAAATAATTTGTCCCGGCGACAACTGAGTCGTGCTTGGTCAACGCTGGTTTATTAAATTTAATGCTTTTACTTTGCGCTTTAAATCTTTGTTGAGGCAGCTCAAACCACAGTTTAGTTAATGAATCAGGGGAATTATTATAATAAGTAACCTCAGCACTGGCCTGCAAATATTTTTTACTTGGCTGCAAGTGAGCTGTTATTTTATAGGTCAGTTTTTGCTGCCAGTAATGCTCTCCTGGCTGACCTTCACCATTACCTAGAGTCAAATTTATATTGTCATCATGTTTTTTATCAATGCCAGCAAAGACATCAAAGGTAATAACTAACAAAAACAACGCAAAATAAGGTGATATGTTAAACATTTAACCTCACTCTTCGCGCTAGCCGTTTATCATTTTCAATTTTTAAAAATAACGGATCTTCTATCACGGGCGGTTCAGTAACCGTCAATAAATCGATAAACAAGGCTAATAACTCCGGTTGTGAGCCAATATTCAATTTCATGTAAATATTTTTACGATGCATCTTAATCGTTTCAATGCCTAAATCCATTTTTTGAGCCATAGATTTTACCGAATAGCCCTGTAACATCAGTAATACTACTTCATGCTCTCTAGGTGTACACACTTTAGTGGCAAATTTACGGTGGAACTCTTCAATATAATTATGCTCTACGCAAATGCCAGCATCAGTAACATTAGTTTGCTGATGTTGAGTCACTAAACGTTCAACCACCGCAAATATTTCAGTAAACTGCTGTAACCTCGTTTCTAAAAAAAGTGGTGAACCGGCAAAGTTAGCCATTTCGATATGAATAAAGCCGCCATCATCGGGTAATTGTATTAAATAACCTATTTCGTCAATTATTTTTAAGTACCGAAAGTAGCTATTGTAATAAGACTCGAATTGGGAGTAATCAATAGGGGAAATATCACTTAACCGAAAAAAACCCTTTTTCCCGTTATCCATACCCATACGATAAAAAGGATCTAACACATAGGCAGAGTTTAAGTACTTATCAAAATCATCACCTTTAATTATATTTTTCTGTAAAAGTAATTTAGGTTTATGATGCATGCTAAAGTGTAAAATGACCATTTCATCAAAATCAGTAATTTTCTTAAGCAAATCTGATAACAAAGCATAGAATGACGGTTTACCAACGGCCAAAGACACATCCACTAAACGACTACTCCACAATGACAGAACCATAATTACCTCTTTATTTACGATATTCAACATCGGGTAAAACACATAACATCTCAAAAAGCAGATTGCTCGCCAATAAAGCCGTATTACCTGTCGTATCATAAGGAGGAGAGACTTCAACCAAATCGCCACCAATAACATTTAGCCCTTTACAGCCTCTGATTATTTCAAGCCCTTGTGGCACAGTCAAACCACCAATTTCAACGGTGCCGGTACCAGGTGCATAGGCGGGATCTAAACCATCAATATCAAAAGAGATATAAACCGGATGTTCTCCTATCTGAGCTCTTACCTCATCCATAAGGCTATTCAAAGATTTATACCAACACTCTTCTGCGGTTACCACTCTAAAGCCCTGTTCTCTAGGCCATTCAAAATCTTCTGCTGAGTAGCCTGTGCCTCTAAGCCCTATTTGTACCACTTTATCTGCTTGAATCAAGCCTTCTTCCAATGCGCGCCTAAACGGTGTGCCATGGGCTATTTTTTCACCAAACATATGATCATTAACATCGGCATGTGCATCAATATGTACAACAGCTATCTTGCCATATTTTTTGCGCAGCGATCTTAAAATAGGCAATACGATAGTATGATCTCCGCCCATAGTTAACGGCGTTATATCACAACTTAATAGCCGGTCATAATGTGACTCTATTATTTCCATGCTGCTATTTAAGTTAAAGGTATTAATCGCCACGTCACCTAAATCAGCGATTTGTAAGGTATCAAATGGCGCCGCACGCGTGGCCATATTATAGGGCCGTAACATGCGCGACTCATCACGGATTTGTCTTGGCGCTAATCGTGCGCCCGGTCTATTGGATGTGCCAATATCAAAGGGTATACCAATAAAACCCACATCAATATCTGCTGTTATTTCACCCGTAGGTAAACGCATAAACGTTGCTGGGCCACCAAATCTGGGCATCTCATTACCACTAAGCGGTTGATTTAATACTTTGCTCATTTTATTTCCTCTTTATGCGTTTACTATCGATTTAATTTCTAGGAATTCGTTAATGCCTTCAACACCAAGTTCACGGCCATTACCCGATTGCTTGTAACCACCAAATGGTGCGGCATTATGCCATTGGGCATCATTGATAAATATCAGCCCAGCACGTACTTTTCTGACGATGTTTTTTGCGGTCACAGCTTCATCAGCCCAAATGCGAGCACAAAGACCATAATCCGAGTCATTAGCAATCGCGATAGCTTGCGTTTCATTTTCGTAAGGGATGATAGATAACACTGGACCAAATACCTCTTCACGAGCAATACGCATGGTATTATTAACATCAGCAAAAATGGTTGGCTTGATATAGTAGCCTGTTGATAATTCACTCGGTCGTTCGCTACCACCGGCTATCAATTTCGCGCCTTCATTAAGTCCAATGGCAATATAATCTTTTACTTGTTTATATTGTTTTGCACTAATCACTGGTCCTAAGAAGACATCCTCAGATTCTGGTGGCGCAAGCTTTAAACCTTGAGCGTGTGTAGCTGCTATATCACAAGCTTGTTGATATTGGCTTTTATGGACCAGCATACGAGTGAGTGCCACACAGGTTTGGCCTGAATTACACATCACGTCTTCAACACCTAAGGTAACAGCTTGCGTTAAGTTATCCGTTAGGGCGATGATAAAGGCTGACTTACCGCCAAGCTCTAAGCTGACACGTTTTACATTATTTGAAGCAACACGTTGAATTAATTTCCCCACGGCAGTTGAGCCAGTAAACGAAATGCAATCAACATCGGGATGTGCCGCTAAGGTATTGCCTACTTCAGCGCCTGTACCTATAAGTAAGTTAAAAACACCCGCAGGTAAATTCGCTGCTGCTATCGCCTGAGCTAAAATAATGGCGGTTTGTGGAGTAATTTCTGAAGGTTTAACCACTAAAGTACAGCCGGCGACAAGTGCAGGAGCCACTTTAGCGACCAATTGATGTAAAGGATAGTTCCAAGGTGTGATCAAGGCACAAACCCCAATACCTTCTTTACGTATACTTAACTGCGGATCAACGCGTTGTTCGCTATCATCGAATTGCTTAGCCAAGTCTTTCGCGTATTGAATATGATCTTCAAAAGCTGATATAGGATCATCGACGTGAACAAATTCGGTAAATTCACGTGGACAGCCTAGCTCTTGTACTATGACATCGACAAATAAATCACGTTTTTCATGTAAGTGCTTTACTATCTCTTCGATATATTGCGCTCTTTTAGCAAAGCCAAGTTCATTCCATTGATTAAATGCCCGATTAGCGGCTGATACTGCGGTATTGGTAAGCTCACTATCAGCGAGCTTAATGACTGCGTAAGACTCTTCATTCGCCGGGTTTTGTAAAACAAGCTCTTGCGCTGACTCACACTCCTGCCAAATGCCTGCTACAAAGTGTTTATTAATGACTTTCATCTTCTAAATGACTCGTTTATTAGGAACTCATCAAACTGTAACAAGTTTAGGTCTACCTCTCATGGTAGAACCTATAGCTTAAAGCTATAGGTTTGACGGGCAACCTAATTCAGCGACGTTAATCCCTTAATTGAATAATCATCTCGCTCTAATCAGTTATTTCACTGATAAACTATTCATTAATTTTACTGATAAACTAATTCTGTCAACCTATCGCTTTAACCGATACAATTTAACTTTACCTCGACACCGTGCTGGTTAATTCTACAGCCATCATATTGCACTTTGTTACAAAGCTGTAACTTAGTGCGTCATGCTGTTTGTACTTATTATTATAAAAAAAGAGGTTAACATGAAGGCATTCAAACTAAATAAACTGGCGGTGCTAATATCTGCTACTTTATGCGCTAACTTAGCTATTGCGACTGAAGACGTTACTGAAAATGAGGGGAAGCTTAAAGGGGTTGAAGTTATTGAAGTAACGGCATCAGGTAGATTAGGCCTAGCCAGTGAAATACCAATGAATGTTACTGCCATGGGTGCTGATGAACTTCGTAATAAAGGCATAACAGACATAAAAAGCTTAATTGCTGAAAGTGTTGAAATAAGTGCTCCAGGTAATAGTGCTCGTTTTGCTCAATCTGTTACAGTACGTGGTTTGAATGTTGCTAATGTCAATGCCAACAACATTGAACGCTTCACCAGCTCAACTTTGGCCTATTATTTAGACTCAACTTCATTACCAAATATTGCCTACCGCATTAAAGATATTAACCGAGTAGAAACCTTATTAGGTCCACAAGGTACACTATATGGTGGTGGTAGTCTTGGCGGAACGGTTCGTTATGTTACCAACAAGCCTGATTTAGAAGCCTTTACTTTTGATTTTAATACTGATGTTTTTCAGCGTAAAGAAGGTAGTTTAAGTCATGACACCGACTTTACCATTAACGTGCCATTAACTGATACCTTAGCGGTTCGCGCTAACATTTCACGCCTAGATGACAATGGCTATACTGACCGCGTAAAACAGGCAGTTTGGTGGACTGAAGAAGAGCAACGCATTGGTAATGGCGCAAGTGGTGGATTCTTCAAAGATGATGACTGGGAAGAAACTACCGGTGGTCGTGTACAGCTTTTATGGCAACCAACAGATAAGTTCAGTGTTAACTTATCCTATATCAAGCAAGACCAATTAGCTCATGGTACCTCTGCGGCCAGTCGTTGGGATGTTGATGCCGCCTGTGAAGCAGAAGGTACAACGGGTGATGATTGTGCTTACACCCGTGAAAACTCACCATTACAGGTTGATCGTTATACCATGCAATCAGTAAGTGAAGAGTTTTCTGATCGTCAATTTGAAATGACTTCCATTGAATTTAAATATGATTTCGGTTTTGCCTTGCTAACCAGTTCAACAGCGAGCTATGACGATGTGCGTGACGGTCAAGGGGATTATATTGCCGAAGGTTTTTCCTATTATGGCTGGATCCCTGGCATGGGTTTTGATGAACAACGTGAATCAGCTTATATTCTTTACGATAATGCCTATGAAGGTATTGAGCATGAAACTCGCTTAGTTTCACAAGGTAATGGCCCATTAACCTGGATAGCCGGTTTATACTATTCCGATCGTGAAAGCAGCATGAAATTTTGGGAAGTCTTTCCTGGTTTAGATGCTGCGCAAAGTGATATTGGTTGGTTACCCGATCCAGTCACTGATTACCCAGATAGAGCTTATTTAGATTCAGGTTACTATGAGGATATTGCCTCTGATTATACAGAAACCGCTATTTATGGTGAGCTTAGCTATCAAATTACCGATGCTTGGCAAGTGACTGTAGGCGCACGCTTTTTTAACTGGGAAGATACTGCAGTTAAAGATATTTCTGATTACACTGGCGCTATAGGTTCTACGGTAGACACCTCTTCTGACAAAGGAACTGGCGAGTCTATCTTTAAACTAAATACGGCTTATTACTTCGACCAAGACAAACTTGCTTATTTTACCGCATCTCAAGGTTATCGACGTGGTGGTACTAATGGCTTTAGGGATGATGGTGACTTAGTTTTAGCCGAAGACACTCAACGCTTTGAGCCGGATACTACAACCAACTATGAGTTAGGTTATAAAGCAAGTATGTTAGAAAATGATCTCTACTTACAAGCAAATATTTTCCTTATTGAGTGGGATAATACCCAAACTTATATGGATCAAACCTTAGGCGGCATTTTCCCTCTAAACGGTACGGCAAATGGTCCATCGTCTCAATCAAGTGGTGTTGAGTTTAAGTTACGCTATAACCTGACTGATAGCGTAACGCTTACTTGGGGTAGCGCTAACTCAAATGCAGAGTTTACCGAAACAGCAACAAAATGTATCTTTGAAGGTGCAGAAGATATGGAAGGTCAACAATGTCGTACATGGTATGAAGGTGGTGACTTAGGTGGCACTCCTGAATGGCGCCATAATGCCAGTATTAGTTATTACACTGAGCTAGGTGAGGGTTGGTTAACCAGTACCTTACGTGCGAAATATGTTGGCGAACAATTGAGTAGTCGAGCGGACTCTGAGCCAGATGGAGAAGGTGGTTTTGTTGTAGATGAACCGTATAAGTTTGACTCATTTGTGACTTTAGATGCTTCTGTAAGTTACGGTATGGATGATTGGACTGTTACCGCTTATGTCGATAACTTAACTAATGAAGAAGGTGAAACATCTTATCAACGTGTCGGCAATCCATTTGGCCATCGTTCCATATATACGCAACCAATGACCGTTGGCATTAGTTTTAGTTATAACTTTATGGAATAACTCTGCTTAGCACGTAACTGTACAAATATATAAAAAGACCTATATAAAAAGGCCTATATTAATAGGCCTTTTTAATATCGAGGCAAATATGATAACAACTATAAATTACAAGTTAGATATTAAAACTAACGTCTCTTACTGGGCTGTGTTAATGGTAGCTATGATGGGCGCTGCTGTTACTACCTTAATGCCGTTGATGGTGGGCGCTTTCACCGACAGTCAGGTATTTTCAGCTCAACAAGTGGGATTTTTAACGGCCAGTGATATCGCTGGTATTTTAATCGCCAGTGCCTCAGCTTATTTTTGGGTGCGACGTTGTCACTGGCAAAAACTGGTCAGTTTCAGTTTATTGCTGTCCATTGGTGCCAATTTTGCCACCAGCTGGGTTAGTGATTTTTCTACTTTAATAATCGTTCGCTTTATCGCAGGTTTAGCTTGTGGCATCAGCTATTCTATTGCTTTAGCCGCGTTAGGTGACAGAAAAAATCCCGACAAAGCCTTTGGTGATATGGTTACTATTCAAGTAATTTATGGCACCTTAGGCTTTGCCCTGCTGCCAAATGTGATTGCGCAATGGGGTTATGCTGGCATTTTTCAATTTTTTAATGTTACTTTGATCTTAGCCTTTCTGATGACACTACTTGCTTTTCCGAGCAACAATAAACAACAGCAAAGTTTTGACATTGATTTACGATTAATTTGGCAACCGACAGCGCTGGTTTTCGCCGGTGTGGTTTGTTATTACTTTGCTCAAGGCACTATCTGGGCATATCTAGAGCGCATAGGCGTGGCTGGTGGCTTGACACTTGGCGAAATTGGCACCCTATTGGCGGTCGGTTTTGCAATCAGCGCCATCGGCTCATGGCTGTCGGGCTGGGCAGTAAAGCGTATTGGTCGCCCTTGTGCAATTTGGTTAACGGTTGTTGTTCAGCTGCCCTGTTTAATGGCGTTATTTTATATGGAGCCAAGTAATGCCTGGCTAATTTATGCATTTGCTACCATTATTTATCAAATTTTCTGGAGCTTTATTGTGCCTGTGATGATGGGTATTTTTAATGACGTAGATAAATCGGGTCGTTTGATCGTATTTTGTGTTACCGCCTTTAAGGTTGGTTTAGTGATCGGCCCTCCCGTAGCAGGATTAGTAATCTCCATGTACTCCCTTAATCATATTATTGGTATTGGCGCTGTTGCCATTGTGTTAAGTGCCATATTTTTGGTACAGGCAGAAAAAATAACGCTATAACACATTGAATAAAAAAACAACAGAGCAAAATGAATTTGTTTTTTTGCTCTGTTGTTGACTTACTTTTCATTTTCTTTTCATTTGATTCGTCGTTACCGGGATAAGTATCGTCTCATCCTATAGAAAGTAACTGCTAAAAATAAACTGTTTTTCATATAGTTCTCATATCTTAAAATGTTAGGAACTACAATGATAAAAACTAAACTATATGCGTTACTGGCGGCGGCTATTTTTCTAAGTGCTTGTGGTGGTCAAAGTGAAGCAGAAGTAAAAACACCGAAAACTCCCCTACCAACGCCAATTCAAGAAATCACCGAAGTGAGTGAGAATAAGTTAGGTGCTTGGCTTTGGTATATTGATGAGCAAGGTTTAGTCAAAGGCGATCATAAATCAATGGCTAACTATTTAGCCGAAATGGGTGTTAAAAGAGTATTTATTAAAATTCATGATATCAATTATGCTTATCAAGATAATACCATTAGTTTTGATGGCGATAACGTGAATTGTGGTATTTGGCAAGATGCATGTCAGCCAAGTAATTTACAATTTTATAAAGACCAAGGTATTGAGCCCTGGGCTTGGACTTATAACGATATTGGCCAAACTCAAGAACAAACTGATATGCTATATGCTGCGGCCAAAGTCGGTTATAGCGGTTATGTTATGGATATAGAGAGTGAGTTTGACGGCAAAAAATCTGAACTTGAAACGATAATGAAGGCCCACAGAGAAAAAATTGATCAAGCCGTCAATGAAGGCTTAATAGATAACTCTTTTTTATTGGGTGTCACTACCTGGGGCAATCCAGTTGATCACTCAATGGCTATTGATATTATTGATAATTATGCTGACTTACATATGCCACAAACTTATGTTGAAAAGTGGGGCACAGAAAATGACATTAAAGGCACGATAGCAATAGGTGATTGTGAGTATAGAAATTTGGGGGCAACTAAGCCTATTTGGCATATTGTTTCACATGAAGATGCGATTCTAGATAGTAATAAACTTAACGAATTTATTGAGTATGCTGGCCCTAATGCCTCAATTTGGCGAATTGCGAGCGCTGCCCTTGCATCCGACATTGAAAAGGTCAACTGGCAGACTCTCACTTATAAGAAAAATGATTGTAGTCAATGGTAAAGCAAGCAGTTAAAAATATAACACGGCATTCACTCTGAAGCATTAATCGCTGTCAATAGATCAAGTTAGCGATTTCAGTTTTATATTAAAAAATTTATCATAAAACTGCTTACTTCATTTTATAAAATTTTGATAAGAATATGCTATTAAGTCATTTAATTACTGTTATATTTTATCGTAAATGAGTACACTCGTTTACACCTTTTTGATTAACTTCCTCATTACAAAACTTAATAATCATTGGTTTTCTTCTTACTTAATAAACGAATAGATAGGTTAGTATTATGCAGTTATCCATGGAACAACTTGAAGCATTTGTTACCACAGTAGAGGCAGGAAGTTTTTCAGCCGCGGCAAGAAAACTAGGTAAAGCACAATCATCAATCAGCGGACTAATATGTAACCTAGAAGTAGATACTGGCTTTGATTTATTTGATAGAACAAGTCGTTCTCCCACGTTAACTAAAGAAGGTCTATCTCTATTAAATGATATAAAAACGGTCACCAAAAGTCATAATAACTTGATACGTCGTATCGGCAATATGATTGAAGATGTCGAAAATGAAATTAGTATTGCCTACGATGAAATGGCACTATCGAGTGATTATATTTTCGAACTGATGCTCAAATTTGAAGAAAAATTCCCCTCAACATCATTGTTATTAATCACAGCAGCGCATAACCGAGCCAATCAATTACTTAAAAGCGGCAAGGTTGATTTAGCCATAACCTTAAGCCAAGATGATTACCCAGAAGAATTTGCTTTTCGTGGCATAGCTCACACCCATTACAGTACTATCGTAAGCCGTAAGCACCCTCTTGCATCAAAAGAACAAGTATCTCTTCAAGATTTAACTCAATATCGTCATATACGCATCACAGATAGTGATACTGGCTACCGACGTTTTGACACCGAAATATCGACCAAACTCTGGTATACCAATAATACTAACTTGTTAATAAAAGCCGTTCAAAATAATGTCGGTTGGGCCGATTTACCATTACATTTAATAAAGAATGAATTAGCAACGGGGGAATTAGTAAAACTACCGACTACACACCAAACGGTGACCTACCCTCATTGTGTTGATATTATCTGGCAAAGCGAAATTACTCACGGCCAATGTCTAAACTGGTTGATTGATAACCTTACTCAACTGGGGGGAGAGATAACCTAACGCGTTATTTCGCCTACAATAAAACAAAGCATAAACAAAGATACTGAGCATAACTAAGCTCTGTTGACCTTTTGAATATAATTTTCCCTAATAGTACAGTTGATTAGTACAAAAGAAGTTGAATCAATTAAATACCACTTAACGCACCTAATTTAAAATACATACTAGCCCATAGCTAATAGCTTTATACGATGGCTTCTATTTTGAACACATTCGAAATTCACAATAGGATGGGTTTTATTTTAAAACTAGGGAAAAAAGCATGTTAAATAAGGTACTTAAATTTAATTTGACTCTCATGCTATTGCTACTTTTAGTTAGTTGTGGTGGCGGCGGTAATAGTGAGAAAAACGATGGAACTACTACTTTTAGTGTCTCTGATATAGATTGGACTAATAAATCTGATACCGCCTCATTACCCCAAGGTATTGAGTTATTCAGCACGCGAATAGAAAGTATCGACAGTTCAGTTCATTACCTCAAGTTAAATTTACTTAACGAGACTTTAGAACTTCGTGCAGTAAGTTCAGCGCAAAGTAAAAATCTCAATGACTATGTAAAAGCAACTGGTGCAATCGCTGCCATCAACGGCGGATACTTTTCGGGCAATAGCTCTTATTCTGCTGTTATAGATAACTTTACTTATTTTGCCCGTAACGTAACTAGCCTCAATCGCAATTCAAAAGCTTACCCTGTTTTACGCAGCGGCCTTACCGTTTTAGCTAATAACAACGTCGAAGTAAATTGGATTTATCAATTTGACCAATCAGGTGAAGTGTATAAGTTTAATGAGCCGTTGCCTTACTCAATTAGCGATGAAACCCCATTACCTAAACCAACAAAAGCTGAAGGAACTGCGTTTACACCCAAATTAGTGATAGGTGGTGGACCAACATTAGTCAAAAATGGACAGGTAAATATCACCTATGCTGAGGAAGTATTTTGGGGCTCGGGGGTCGAGTTAAATGACTTTAGACCCAGAACAGTAGTATGTGTTACTGCAGATCAATACCTACTTATGATAGTTGCAACTCATTATAAAATCAGCGCTTTACCCGAACTATTAATAAGTTTAGGTTGTGAAAGTGCCATGAACCTAGATGGTGGAGGCTCTTCTGCTATGGCCCTTGCTTCAAATGATATTTATAACCAGAACCGTGCAGTACCATCTGCGCTCGTTATTGTTGATAAAAAATAATTATGAACAATAACCTATATTTAATAATCCAAAAAAGGATTTATCTGAATTTTTTGTTGCTGCCCTTATTGTTGGGGGCAACGTTTACTGCTCTAGCCTGCGTTGATGCTCATAAAAATTGGCACCACATTCTTATTTTAAATGACATTAATAGTGCTTATGGCGAGATTGGCTATAGCCCTGAAATCCAAAAGGTTATCTCTGAATCTATTGAGACTTGGCAAGTTAAACTGGTGATATCTCCAGGCGATCTTATTGCTGGACAATCGCTAAAATTAACTAAACAAAATATTGAAAACATGTGGCAAGGTTTTAAAACACAAGTATTGTTACCTTTTCAGTTGAGTGATATCCCCTTCGCCGCAAGCTTTGGCAATCATGACGGTTCTAAATATCAAGATAATAAACAAAATGACACGCAAGAATACAAATATGTCTCTGAGCGAGAAATAGCCAAGTTTTTTTGGTTAAAAAACAAAGCCGAGCTTAATTATCTTTCACAAAATAATTATCCCTTTTTTTACAGTTTTGATTTTGCCAATACCCTTTTTGTCATGATTGACGCGTCAGGCTTTCAAATGTCTAAGCAAGAGTTTTTACTCATAGAGAATATGTTAAAGGCAAATGATGTTAACAAACGCATTATAGTGGTAGGTCATTTGCCACTAACAGGCATAGCAATAAACAGAAATAAATTTGGTGAAGTAATAGAGTCAAGTACTGAACTGATGTCGCTATTTCAACAATATGACGTTGATATGTACATTAGTGGCCACCAACACGTTTATTATCCTGCATTACACCAAGGAGTAATATTACTCAACAGCGGTGGCACACCACCAAGAGCCTTAGTTGACCAGGAAAAAATAGCGAACTCGTGTATTACCGTTTTGTCTATAAATGCTGATGACCAACAGTTTTTTTCGACTACATATAACTTAAAGGATTTAACTAAGCTTGATGAAAGTAAAATCCTTGATAAGGTGAAAGGCTATCCTTTTGATTTAAACAAAACAGTCATTCGAAGTAATACTAATATATCGCCTTAGCCGGTATACCAGCCATAAACAGCTATGCCCGATGAGACATTGCCTAACCCTTTATTATCTTTACAGTGTAAAAAGCAACCAAGCCTCCCCTAAACGGGGGATATGTTGTTTAGCCTTTTTTTGAAATAATCACCTTACAAATTATCAGTAAAGTGACGTTTAGATGAATGATTCAATAAGCTCTGAGTCTATTTATTTTAGTTAACAGCACGCCCTTTTTTACTGTTTACCCGATCGTTTTCACGAGTATGAAATAATGAGTAATCCATTAAACGCCAAACAGGCGTTATTAAACACAAAGTTTTTCCCTTATTGGCTAGATAATAAAGCATCTCCAGAACCAGAACAGGCGTTAACTGATGATATTCAATGTGATTTATTAATTGTTGGCGCAGGCTTTACTGGGCTTTGGGCTGCCATTCATGCTAAAGAAGCCAATCCTGAGCGTGATGTAGTCATTATTGAAGCGCAATCTATTGCCATTGGTGCATCGGGTCGCCCTGCTGCAATTTTATCCGCTTCGGTAATGCATGGTTTAGCCAACGCTGCTCATTTATTTCCAGATGAAATGGATGAACTTGAGCGTTTAGGTAAAGAAAATATGGATGGCTTTAAAGAAGCTATTGAACGTTATAATATTGATTGTGATATCGAATGGGGGGGGGAATTAACCGTTGCCGTTGGTGAAGAAGGACTAGCTGATATTGCTAGTGAATATAAGCTGTATAAGAAGTACGGTCATGATGCGTATTTATTAGATAAAGCCGCCATAAATAATGAAATAAACTCACCACTTTTTCATGGTGGCTTATGGTCTAAAAGTCGTAGTGGCACAGTACACCCGGCAAAACTAGCTTGGGGATTAAAAAAAGTAGCTAAAGAGCTCGGAGTTCGAATTTTTGAAAATAGTCCATTAGTCAACTCAACCCATCTTAAACCTGGGGTATTAGTCATTACGCCTCAAGGTAAAGTGAAAGCCAACAAAGTATTATTAGCGACTAATGCTTTTGCTGCGGGTAGTAATAAAATCACTAGGAGAGTTTCTGCGATTCGTGACCGAATAGTAGTCACTGAACCATTAACCGCCCAGCAACTTAACGAGTTAGGCTGGCAGAATCGTCAAGGTATTTACGATACTCGTACTCAGCTTAATTATATGCGTTTAACTGCCGATAATCGTATTTTGTTTGGCGGTCGCCTAGGATATTTCTTCAATAATGATACCGATCCTAAAGCAGATAAAACTGCTGATAATTTTTATCCGTTAGTGGAGAAGTTTTATAATACTTTCCCCTATTTAAAAGAGATTAAATTCTCTCATGCTTGGAGTGGTCCTATTGCATTGACCACAAGAATGGCCGTGCATTATCAGCATTATTACCAAGGTGATATGATTTATGCTGGCGGTTACTCTGGTTTTGGCGTTACGGCGACACGTTTTGGCGCCAGAGTGGGTTTAGCGATATTAGATAAAACAGGCATTGCAGAAACCAAACTGGCTTTTGCTACCTCATTACCTGGCTATATTCCCCCTGAGCCATTTCGTTGGATAGGCGCAAAAATCACCATGTATGCCCTCGATACATTAGATGAAAAGGGGGGTTGGCGTAAACCATGGATAAAAATGGTGGAGAAAATGGGCTTTCCTGTTACTCAAAATGAGCAATAACCTCTTAACATAAGCGTTACGAATACTAAAATAGTTTATGACTTGTTTGGGTAAGCATGCCTTGAATTGGTCAAGCTTATCCGTGGAATCACGTTGTAGCTTCAATTTATTGCATATACAAAGCAGTTTTACCAACCTTAGTTATACTCAGATATAATTTTTATAATCTAGATAAATTATACTGGTGTGTCATGCTTACAACTGCAAATAAACAACGAAACATATGTATTTTACTTTTGTTTAGCATTTTTTATTGCTTATCTTCGAGTTGTTTATCAAATGAAGTTCAACAAACTAAGATGAAAATGTGCATTGATCATTACCCTCCATTACAAATTATTTTACCAAATGGTAGCGTTACTGGTGAGAATGTAGAAGTGACCAGACAATTAGTTGAGCGTATGGGCCTGCAATTAACTTTTACTCTAAATACCCCTTTTACAAGATGTCTGGTATTGCTCAAACATGGTCTCGTTGACATCATGGCGGGTTTAACAGCCACATTAGAGCGTCGAGAACAATACCATATGTTGCTTTTTGATGATTCAATGCTGAAAGCCTTTTTTATTCTTAAAGGCAGCAATGCAATAGATAACTTTGATGATTTGGCTGGCTTGAGAATTGCGTCCCTACGAGGAGCAAAACATTTTAAACAATTTGATAACGCAAACGACAGTTTATTTACCAAAGTGGAAGTAAATACACTGGAGTCTGCTTTTAAAATGCTTGCTATAGAAAGAGTAGATGCGGTCATAACGACTGATTATTACGGTGACTATTTACTTCAAAATATTAAAGAGTTATCAGATAAAATAATGAAAGCCGGATATGCGTATACCGATAAAACGCAGACTTATATTGCCATTTCAAAAAAGTCCCCTTTTGCCAAACAAATTATACAATTTGAACAAGTTGTTAAAGAGATGTACGATTCAGGTAAATTTAATCAATTAATTTTTGAATTTCAAAAAAAACATCCAGATTATTATAATGATTAAACATAAGTGAGAGATATACATATAGCATCAATAAGCGACAAAAAGTTTAGGGCATATTCAGGCGCGTTAAGCTTTCTAGTTAAAACTACTTAGTAGCGCTATTTTTGAAAGTATGCAGCCACAAGTCATTACCTTTGCCATTGTCATTGATAGCCAACTCAAAGGCTTTCGCCTCATAACGTAGCCCTTGGCCGGAAACACTGGTGTCATAGGCTACTGAAGATTTAGCCCACTTTTTCCCTAACCATTTACCATAAGGGTCGTTAACGATATAGTTTTCACCATCAAAACCTGTAACCACTAATATATGACCCGAGTCAGTAAACCAGCCATGAACAATCGTTGGGATACCTTTACTGGCTAGTTCCTTTAATTGAGCGATAGTGCCGTGCTCATAAAATACATCCTGAATAGCTGAACCCGCATCTCGAGAAACCATATTGAACATGGCTTGTAATTCAAAGGGATCTTGCTTGATGCCAAATTTATTGAACAAATAGTCTGGTGTTCTAGTTTGCACTTTATCCTTGGGTGTAATCACAAAGTAGTCAAGTATCATAGCCACCGAGGTAATATTGCACGCGCGCCAGCCCTGCTCCTTATTTTGCTTTTGATCATAAAAAGGCACTTCGGCTACTTGATAAATCTCTTTTGCATGAACTTTTATTGATAATACCAATAAAAGTAGTGAGCAAATAACGACAAGCATTTTTGACAAGACGTTCATGTTAGATAAAACCTGGAAATTGTGTTTTATATAATTGACCTACCTGTTGTTCTTCTACGACTCTTGCTGCGGTAAAGACATGCTCTTCTTGGTAAGGTCTGCCGACAATTTGAATTGAGCTAGGTACGCCGTTTAAACAAAAACCATTAGGCATTGAAAGTACAGGACATTGACCTAAGGTATTAAAGGGATAAGTCATGAACCAGCCTTTATTGGCATCCACTTGCTGCTCGTTAATAAAGACATTGTCTTTACTGTAATCAAAATCAGCGGCAATATTTGACGTAGCAACCGTTGGACAAATCACTAAGTCATACTCTTTAAATACTTTCGCAAGCTCATCCCACATCTTGCAAGCATGTAAATTCGCATCAAAAACATCATCTAGAGTCGTTCTAGCAACATTTTCTAAATAGAGCTGAACATAGGAAGTTAACTCATCATATTTGTTCGAATCTAGATATTCTCGCTTTAACATTTGCCCCATCAATGCTCGCTGATGAACTTTGGCCGTTTGTATTACTTGCTCATCCCAGTTCAAATCGACAAATTCTACTATGGCACCGGCCTGCTCTAAAATTTTTGCCGTTTTTAATAAGTTATCTTTAATATCAGCATCAACTTGATAAAAACCTAGATCCACCGATATAGCAATTTTAAGTTCTTTAATTGATTTAGTCGGCGTTAGAGCTGGATTAATATCGGGTATAAAAGAATGAGAATCAAGCCAATGAGCGCCTCTTATATGGGGATAAGCAAGTAGCATATCGTCTAAAGTTCGGGTTAACAGGCCGTGATGACAATAGGGATCTATATTATACGGGCTTATATCGGCCACTCGACCGTGGGGTGGTTTATAGCCATAAATGCCACACATAGCAGCAGGAATACGAACAGAACCGCCAATATCGGTGCCATTAGCAAAACTACACATGCCCGAAGCGACCGCAATTGCAGAGCCACCAGAAGAGCCGCCACAAGTCATTGATAAATTCCATGGGTTACGACTCACGCCCCAAAGTTTTGACCACGTCACTGAAGAGGTGGAGAATTCTGGCGTAGTCGTTCTGCCGATGAACATAGCGCCGGCATTTAGTAATGCTTCCGGCACAGGGTCAGTTGATGTGGCAATATAATCTTTTAAACACAGAGAGCCATTAGTCATTGGCTCACCTGTCACATAGGTTTCATCTTTTATCGCCACCGATAGCCCGGAAAGACCAACTGAGGTATTGTTAAAATAAGCTTGTTCCGCGAGTTTAGCCTGCGCTAAAGTGCGCTCAAAAAAAGTAAAACTAAAGGCATTCACCTTTTCGTTTATTTGTTCGAACCTTTGTTGGTAAGCTTTTACTACTTCAACAGGAGAAAGTTGTTTGCTTTTAAATAGCGATAATAGCTCTGTGGCCGGAAGATAATTTAAAGACATTCATATTCTTATAACTGATTTAATATGCGCTCAGTATGAATAATCATGTCTGATATAAACAATTGGAACCTATCGCTTAAAACGATAGTAAAACCGCAAAACCATAATAAAAGTTTATTTCACAGAAAAATTAAAATAGCTTTCAGGATAGACTTGCTCAGCTAAGGTAAAGTGCCACCACTCCATATCATAGTCTGAAAAACCTGCAGCTAACATCAGATTTTTCAATAATAAGCGATTATTCCTTTGCTCAGAACTTATACGCTTATCATCGGTATTCGATATGGGGTCAAATAAATCAAAGGCCGAGCCCATATCGAGCTCTAGCCATTGACCCTTTACTTTTGTCACTAAGGTTAAATCAAGGGTTGAGCCTCGACTATGTCCTGATTTTTCAGCTATATAAGGACCTAGTAAGCTACTTTTCGCTAAATTGGGGTAATAGTTAGCTTTGGTTAATGTATCTTTGAGGTTTTTGGTCCAGCGGATAAAATGATCGACGGCTTTTTGAGGCCGGTAACAATCAAATACTTTGATATTTAAGTTTAATTCATTAGCGCTAAGATAGACTAACCGTAATGCTTTTGCCGCCTTTTGTTGTAAAATACATTTATCCGCATGGTAACCATCAATCACTTCACCAACAAAGTTATTTTCACTATGATATTTGATGTCAAAAACAACATTAGGCAAAATATCATTAATAATAACAAAATCATCAGGCATATTTTTCTGTGCCGTTTGCTGAGCTGATTGTTGTTGCCCTTGATGTGCAATACTAGAAAAACTCAACACAAAAGACACCAAAAAAGCAACATAGCTAACATAAGTAACATAAGTAACTAACTTCATTTATTTCATTCCCTATATAGAAAAATAACCAACAAAAATATACAAACAAAAACTAATCGTCCCACAAAATAATGCGTACGGTAACTGAGTTTTTACATGTTCCAATAAATCACAACCTGAAGCAACGGCACTCACGGCTGTAGTATCTGAAATAGGAGAACAGTGATCACCAAAAACGCCTCCCCCTAATATTGCCGCCAGTATAAGTGCTGGGTCTAAACCTAAATTGACTACTATAGGTATACCTATGGGGATCAAAATGGCAAACGTTCCCCATGAAGTACCTGTGGTAAATGAAATTAAAGCACCGGCCAAAAACAACATGCCTGGCACCCAATATAGTGGTAAATTATTGGCAACTATACCTGAAATAAATTCGCCAGTTCCCAAAGCTTGTAGACTACTGCCTAATGCAAGGGATAATAAAACAATCGTTACTAAGGGCAATAATTCACTCATGCCTTTAAAAGCAATATCTATCACTTGCTGGTGCGTAAATTCACCACTAGTAATCATTAACAAATACCCCACTAAACAGGCCAGAGTACAAGCATAAAGTACTGATAAAGAGCCAGAGCCATTAACAATACTGCCATTTCCTGTCCAAAACATAAACGCCAACATCCCCAATACTAAAGTCATTAATGGCAATAACATGAATCTGGCTTTACTATCTGGCACATCATGTTCAACTTCGTCCTCTTGAATATTTAGTGTTTCTTCAGCTGTCTTTAAAGGGCCATAAACTTTGCCGGTTAAGATGGTAAAAAGCACGACTACTAAGGTTAATATGGCGTAGAAGTTATAAGGTATGGTTGAAATCAAAATGTTAATTGATGAGCTCGGCAGTGAGTAATTACCTAATAAACCTAAAATATATGCACCCCAGCCATTTAGTAATATTAAAATGCAAATAGGTGCACTGGTACTATCGATAATATAGGCAAGTTTCGCGCGGCTCATGCCAAACTTATCAAATAAGCCACGAGAAATAATACCAGCAGTTAATACGCTCAGATTTGACTCGACAAAAACCACCACGCCAGTAAAAAATGTGACTAAGCCTGTACGTCTTTTATTTGTCGCTATGCCCTTATTAATAAACAATTTTACCGTTGCGGTAACCCCGCCAGAATAGCGCATTAAGGCCATCAAGGCGCCAACAATTAATGAGAACATCAATAAGCGTACATTGCCAGGCGAAGAAAACACCGCAACAATTTGATTGATTGTTGAGATTAAGCCATCAAATAAAACCACATTGCTGGTTTCCTTTGATAAATAAATAGTGATAACTTCTGAAGTAAATAGCGACATCAAAAGCGCCAGTAACACTTCCCGCTTCCAAAATACAATGATTATTGCCACCACAGGAGGAAGCACAGTAACCCATTCCATACTTCATACCTTTTCATAGTTCTTTTTTTTATTGTATTAAAATTGCAACTTATGCTCTCCCCTCATATGTGTAATATACAAAACAACGCAATTAACAATAATGGTCGTTATTAATTTTTAATTTAAAGAAATTTATAATGAATCAATTTACCTATATCGATAACCGCTTATATGCTGAAGCGCTGTCAGTGAAGGAAATAGCTAATGAAGTAGTAACGCCATTTTACCTGTATTCACATGCTGAGATAACCAATAACTATCAAAGATTTAGCCAAGCACTTAACAGTATAAATAGTAAAGTAAATTGCCAAATTTGTTATGCGATTAAAGCCAATTCTAATCAAGCAATATTAAAAACTTTAGCACTACTTGGCTCTGGCGCCGACGTAGTGAGTGAAGGGGAATTACAGCGAGCATTAAAAGCAGGCATTCCTGCCAGTAAAATTGTTTTTTCAGGGGTCGGTAAAACCGCACAAGAAATTTCATTTGCCTTAAAAAGTGGTATTTTACAATTTAATGTCGAGTCGGAGCCTGAACTAAAACGTATCAGCAAGCTGAGTGTCGCATTGAATCTCACCGCGAATATCGCCATTAGAATTAATCCCGATATTGAAGCCGATACCCATGAGAAAATTTCAACGGGAAAAGCTGAGAATAAGTTTGGTATTGAACATACCAGAACAAAAGCTATCTATGCCTATGCAGCAAGCTTACCAGGCATTAATGTACAAGGTATCGATGTACATATTGGTTCACAAATTACCAGTTTAACGCCGTTTGATAAAACCTTTAAAAAAATAGCTGAATTAGTCACTGACTTAATAAATGATGGCCATGACATAAAGGTTATTGATGTTGGTGGCGGCATTGGTGTTACCTACAACCCTGAAACGGAAAAACAATGTCATCTGCAGCAATATGCTGAGTTGATTCATCAATACCTTTCTGGGTTAGGCTGTTCGATAATTGTTGAACCTGGTCGAGCATTACTGGCAAGTGCCGGCTTGTTAGTCACTCAAGTTAACTATGTTAAAACTACGCCTGAAAAGCAGTTCCTCATTTTAGATGCTGCCATGAATGATTTCGCGCGCCCTAGTTTGTACGACGCCTATCATCAAATTCTACCTGTAGAACAAAAATCAACGACAAGTGCAATTTATGACATTGTCGGCCCAGTTTGTGAAACTGGTGATACCTTTGCCAAAGCAAGAGAGCTGGCTAGCATTGAGCAAGGTGACTTATTAGTCATTAAAGATACCGGCGCTTATGGCTCAGTTATGTCATCAACCTATAATACCCGACCATTTATTGGTGAAATCATGGTGAAAGGTGATAAATTTTCCACTATTCGCCAACCACAGACATTGGCGGAATTAATCAATAAAGATCTACTACCGGATTGGTTATAAAATGGAAAGTACTAAGTGCTCAGCAACACCGAAGCTTTATATCGGCATAATGTCAGGTACTAGTGTTGACGGTATTGATGTTGTTTTAACTAAAATTAACGACAATAACAGCCAGTTTATCGCTGGTTTGTCTTATCCTTTTGAGCAAACACTTAGAAACGATATCCTTGAACTTTGTCAAACAGCTCACTGCGACCTACAAACCTTAGGGCAAATAACAGTCAACCTTTCGCAACATTATGCGCAAGCAGTGCAGCAACTCGTTACAACACATCAAATTGATAAGTCACAGGTAAGAGCGATTGGCTGTCATGGTCAAACGGTTTTACATCACCCGTTTGGTCAAACACCATTTTCCATGCAACTAGTCAATGCCCACGTTTTAGCGGCCGAAACCGGTATAACCTGCATTACTGACTTCAGGGGTATGGACATAGCATTTCAAGGTCAAGGTGCGCCGCTTGTACCTATGTTTCATCAAAGCCTATTTAAAGGTAGCGATGATAATCCTAAGGTATTACTTAATCTTGGCGGTATTGCCAACCTAAGTATCATCACACCATCGCAATTAACCGGCTTTGATACGGGACCTAGCAATATTTTACTCGATAGCTGGATGCAATATAAGTTCGGCAAAGCCTACGATAAAAATGGCCAACTTTCTGCTTCGGGACAAATAAATAAAAAGCTATTAGAGCAGCTATTAAATGACCCCTACTTCTCCCGCCCTGTACCGAAAAGTACTGGCAGAGAATATTTTAATTTGGCTTGGTTCAAAGCCAAACTAGCCCAAGTTAATGTTACTATTTCTGATGCCGATATCATGGCAACGTTAGTGCAGTTAACTGTTATTAGCATTGTCGATGCGCTAAACCAACGTATTGATGTCACTTTGAATGCGCACACACTGTACGTTTTTGGCGGTGGCTGCCAAAACCATCATTTGATGGTCTCTCTTAAAAAACTATTACCCCACTGGCAAGTAGACACCACAGAAAGTATTGCTATAAATAGTCAGTATATGGAAGCAATGGCATTTGCTTGGCTTGGCTATCGCTGTATCACCGGCCAACCAGGAAACTCACCAAGTGTCACGGGGGCAACACAGCAGGTTATTATGGGACAAATTACCCAAGTTATTGGCCATCAGTTGATACTAGGTGAATAACATAACCTAACAATAACCTCTGATTAATTTCAACAATACAATGAGGATTTAAATCAGATGCCACTTATACAAAAGTAAATAAACTAAGGCGACTTGATTGAAGAGATATTTTTCTAAAGTTTATTCTGCATTCTGAAATCTTTAATTGCCTTAGCCAGTAGAGTCAATGCTGGCTCTAATGCTTCAGCGGTTTTTATCGGTGTGCCATATAACCTAATCGCTTGCTCTTGAGCGGCTAATTCGAGTAAAAAACCACCACCTTTAGAGCCACCAGTAATGTGTAAGGTTTGATTATCTTGGTATCTTATTTCATCATCATAACCTGGACGAGTTCGAAAACCTGCTTCATTCAATGATTGTAATATTTTATAATCATGCAACAAATAATAAGTCAGTTTAAAGGTTTCAGGGCTGATATTTCTTTTATCTAAAATAATTTGCACACCGCCAATATAAAGGCTGCCGTCCTTATACTCTTCAGCCAAAATGATATCAGAATCAAAATGCGGTGAAATAATGGTGACGTTATGTTTTACTGCAGCTTTAAGCACCTTATCGTAATTTCCATAGGCTAAATCAAAGTCTTTTTTATTATTGATGACCGCTTTATCGAACAACATATCTTCGACATTGAGTATATAAGTCGATAAATATTTCTGCTTTAATGCAGCGGTTAATTTAACAATCGCGGGATCAATAAAGTCACGTTCTACACCTAGAGCGCCGCCACTACTCAAGTTTAAATGTTCTGGTTTAGTATGATCAGATAAAATTAATACCTCTGTGCTTGCCATTTTAGCAATAACTTGCTCAATACTGTTTAACTTCACCTTTGTTGGTGTTGATGGCGTAACACTACAGGCAGATAAAATAAGACTACAGCTGATAACTAAAAGTAACTTCATTAAATTTCTCGCGAATAAGTTAAAAAATACATTCTAAACATCTCAACACTAACTAATACCCCTAATAGAGGGGCGACTCAACGATAAGCTAAAACACAATGGTCTGTTATCATTTTCTATGGGTAGTAAATTATAAGGCTGAACCTTTATTGTCTTTAGGTTTACTTACCTCATCGAGTAAACAGAAAATAGATTGATAAGGTATACCACCATGTTCGCTTAAGCCTATTTCACAACTTCTATTATTACTATAGCCCTGCTGGCAATCCTTAGGTTTTTGTTTATTCAAATGTCTTAACGCATGTTTGTTTAGCTCTGGCTGAAAAAAACCTTTGTCGCCAGCAAAAGCACAACAAGACACATCGGCAGGAATGGTTACCTGCTCAGCACAATGTTGAGCAACACTCACTAACTGTTTATCAATGTGTCCTCGCTTAGAGCTGCAGGTAACATGCAACAAAATGGGCTGCTTTTTTGGAGTAATCTCTAAACGAGTTAAGATAAACTGATTAATAAACTCTGCAGATTCATAGACTTTAATGCCATTGCCCGTTTGACTATAGTCTTGCTGATTTAAATGTAGTGCACAAGAACTCGCATCCATCATTATAGGTAACCGACCACCGTCACTCACTTTCAGCAAAGTTTGGTAAGATTGAGTCGACTTACTTTTGGCGTTTTTTTCATCTCCTTTGCTTGAAAAAGCCATACCGCAACACAATGATTGACTTTGCTCAGGGACAAGCACATCAAAACCGGCTTTATTTAGCACTGAAATAACCACTTGTGCTAATGACTTGCCATGATGACCTTCGTTAGGTGCAAATATTCTACCAGCACACGCCGGCATATAAACGACTGTGTTATTTTGTTTTCGTGATTTTTCTTCTTCCGATAGAGTTTCTAAAGAATCTATTGCTACGGGGACTGATGATTTAAACAAACCCGTAGCTAGTTTCCTCTCTCCTTTAGGCCAACTTGAGAAATAAAGTGGCACACGAGAGCCAGACAGTTTATTCATTACCTTAAAGCCACTAGTGACAATTTTATTACCTAAAATACGCTTACTTTTATCTACCAAACTTAACCCGGTGCTCGCTGCTCGCGTCACCGCGGAAAAGTTATTTGCACAAGTATTAGCAATCATTTTTTTTATCGGCGATTGATTAAAGCCCTCCTTTCGAAGTGCTTTAATGAAATCCCCGGTATTAATTCCTACCGGACAATCCATACCACATAAACCAGTTGCTGCGCAGGAGTCTACCGCTAAATATTGGTAGTCATTGCTCAAGTCTTGATATTCCTGCTTAAGTCGATAAAGTTTATCACTAGTCTCAGCCGTCCCTTCATGCTGGCTGATAAGCTGTTTAAGTTGCACTATACGTCGCCATGCAGCTATTCTTTGCCTTGGCGTAAAGGTGAGTCCTTGTGATGGACACACTGACTCACAAAAGCCGCATTCAATGCATTTATCAATAATATCATTTGCTATCGGCATTTCTTTAAGATGTTTGATGTGGGCTTTTTTATCATCATTGATAATTACCCCAGGGTTGAGAATATTGTTTTTATCAAATAAAGTTTTCAGCGCTTTCATTAACTGATAGGCATCTTTACCCCATTCTAGCTCAACAAAAGGCGCCATATTACGCCCTGTACCGTGTTCAGCTTTTAGTGAGCCTTTTAACTGTACTGCAACTAGGTTGGCCACGTCAGTCATAAAATCATCATATCTGGATATTTTTTTCGGGGAATCAAACGCTTGAGTAAAGACAAAATGTAAATTGCCCACTAATGCGTGACCAAAAATAATCGCTTCATGGTAACCGTATTTGACAAATAATTTTTGTAACTCAGCAATGCCTTCTGCGAGGTGTACTAATGGAAAAGCGACATCTTCAATAATTACCGTAGTGCCCATTTCTCGCATAGCGCCTACGGCAGGAAAAGTCCCTTTACGAATATTCCATAAAGCCTGATTACGCTCACTGTCGCTATCAAAGTCTAACTGCGAACTAATACTATCGGCGTATTGAGCTACTTGTGCACTGACAAGCGCCACCTTATCTGTTAATAAATTCGGTTCAGCTGCGTGTACCTCGATTAAAAGCGCGACTGAGTCTGCTGGTAAAGATTCAATACCTTTAGGCATGATGTTATGTTCAGCCACACTAAGCAATGCACGTTTATCCAACAACTCTAGGGCATCCACATCAAGCTGTGCTAATTTTTCCACAAGTTGACAGGCAATACTGGTTTTATTAAAAATAAAGAAGCCGGTACTTTTATAGGGATTATCTGCCACTGTATGTAAGGTAATATCGGCAATAAAACCTAATGTCCCTTCGGAGCCAATCATAAGATGCTTAATAATATCTATAGGCTCATTAAAGTCTATCAGGGCATTTATTCCATAACCTGTGGTATTTTTTAAGCGATATTTATGTTGAATTTTTTCTTTAAGGGCCGTATTGCTATGAACTTCTTTAGCGAGTGCCATTAATTGTTTGGTCAAGCCTTGGTGACTTAACAAAAAGTCATTACAGCTTTGCTGACAAGCGGTATTTAATTCAGTACCATCAGCCAAAATTATCGTCATATCACTTAGGGTATGATAACTATTTTGTTTAACTCCACAGCACATGCCTGAAGCATTATTGGCTGCAATACCACCTAGTTTACAACTATTAATTGACGCGGGATCTGGCCCAATCTTTCGAAGGTAGGGTTTAAGCAGTTGATTCGCTTTTGCGCCAATAATACCTGGCTGCAGTGTTATTTTATCACCTTGCTCTAGTATCTTATGATCAGTCCAGTTTTCTGATAGGGTTATCAGTACTGAATCAGTTACCGCCTGACCGGATAAACTGGTACCCGCTGCTCGAAAAGTAATAGCGACGTTATAATTGTTAGCCAGTTCAAGCACTGTTTTTAACTGTTGAGCATTATCAATATTGAGCACTAATTCTGGCGTTAAACGATAAAAACTGGCGTCAGTACCATAGGCATAACGTTTGCTATATTCTGTTATCATTATCTCATGAGGCAGGCTGTTAGCCACTGCTTGAGTGAATTGTTGAAACTGTGTTGCTTGCATTTGTTTATCTTACCAAAATCTACCTTCAGTCGTTAAAGGTATAATAAATAGGGCTTACGTTGTTTTTTAAAACTGGCTAAGCCTTGTTGCCAAGAACTTCTTATTTCATCTTCCGATAAGCCATTTTGTATTTGTTTTCTTAACTGATCAGTACCGGCTAACTTATCCATAAATGCTGCACGAGTAAAAAACACCTGCTTATGTTGCTTAAACAAACCATGCCAGGCAATCAAGTAAGATAAATCCAAACCTGAAGAAGTAATCTCACGTAAATCTTGCCCTTTAGCCTTTATGCCCTTTAACTTTGGCGCGCTAGCTGCCCCCTTAATAGATCTTGGTGTAAAAGAAAATTCGCCAAGGGCGTATTGGTCAAAACCGATAACTTGAAAAGGAAAGTCGGTACCACGGCCAATACTAACCGGCGTTGCCTCAAAAAAACCTAACGAAGCATAATGTGCGATAGCCGCATCATTGGGCAAATTTGGGCTAGGTTTTACTGGCAGAGAATAACTCATTTCACGTTGATAATTTTTAACAGGAATTACAGTTAAATCAACCTGTTTTTCTATCCAAGACTCTCCATTAATCATTAAGGCCAACTCCCCTACTGTCATACCATGTAATAAAGGAATTTCATGCATACCAACAAAAGAGTGGAACTCGGTATTTAATATAGGT